>Ga0209835_1000009_pt1 | contig 139096 bp, 106 predicted proteins | sample LakKivwa52mmetaG_FD_184138 | JGI IMG/M metagenome (GOLD analysis project Ga0209835, IMG submission 184138) | Anoxic lake water microbial communities from Lake Kivu, Rwanda to study Microbial Dark Matter (Phase II) - Lake Kivu water 52m metaG... | ecosystem: Environmental > Aquatic > Freshwater...
GCCGGATTTTATTAATTCCCCTCAGCTTACAGGAGCCTGCTCCTGACGCTTCGTGAAATTAATAAACCCCGGAACCTTGCGGTCCCGGGGTTTATTGTTTTGTCGGGGTAGCAGGATTCGAACCTGCGACCCCCTGGTCCCAAACCAGGTGCGCTAGCCGGGCTGCGCTATACCCCGATTGACTCAATAAGAGAGCTGCAAAAATATAACAACCTGAACAATTTGCAAAGGTTATTTCATTTAATTGGTAATAGTCACTAACTTTACGTATTGTTTCGTTCTTACGTCAATAAATTATCCTGGTATAAACTGACAAATACTTTACAATTATGAAAAGATCTTTCTTCCCCGTTATGGCTATGTCAGCACTCACCCTCGCCGTTGTTGCTGCATCGTGTTCCACTTCAAAAACTGCGAAAAGTGATCCGAAACAGCCAGTGGTACTTGAATACAGGTTCGCTGATGGCAGTGAGTACTCGTACGCACAGACCGGAACAAGTGAACAGTACATGGATGTTCAGGGACAATCAGTCGCTGTTTCCACCGGTTCTTACATGGGCTTTACAATGAAGAATCTTAAAGCCGTTCAGCAACAGTTTGAATTTGATGTTGTAATGGATTCACTCAGCCTGAATGTTGCGAGCCCTATGATGGACAATGCCGGTAGTATGGGTTCAGAAGTAAAAGGCCGGAGTTTCAGGATGTCGTTGAGCAATAACGGCAAACCGTTATCAATGGGCGACGCCTCGAAGATACAGGTCGGTAATCCTATGTCAGGAGGAGGTGATCTGGGAGCAACATTCAGCGAGATATTTCCGAAACTCCCGCTGAAGGAGGTGAGTCCCGGCCAGACCTGGGCCATGAGCGATACAACCGAAGTGAAGTCGAGTGCCATGGAGTCCACAACAATCTCGAAGGGCGATTATACCTTCACCGGTTACGAGACAGTATCGGGAAGGAAATGTGTACTGATAACAGGTACTGCCGAAGGTTCAAGGTATGGCAAGATGAATACCCAGGGAATGGATATGGTTATGACGATCCCATTCAAGGGAACAGAAAAGATATGGTTCGATCCGTCAGCCGGAATCGTGGTAAAATATGAATCAGTAATGAGCGGCACCGGCCAGATTGAAGTTGTCGGCATGGGTATGACTCTCGATCTTTCCATGTCGGCAAAGGCCAACCTGGAACTGTTGAAATAGGCTGTTTAAATCAGGGAGTTGCGGTAATGGCAACCCGGATTCTGGCATGGTCATTAAACTATTTGGTCATATTGTCTGTTTATACCTGTGAATTAAACCATCAGTTATGAAAAGAATCATATTGCTCACTTTTATGGTTGCAGGTATAATAAGTGCTTCAGCCCAGAATCAGTCAATATATGACTTCAAGGTAGAGACTATTGACGGTAAGACTTTTGATTTCAGTACCCTGAAAGGGAAAAAGATCATGATAGTCAATACGGCATCGAAATGCGGTCTTACTCCGCAGTATGAGGAACTTGAAAAGCTCTACAGCGATTTCGGTGCCGGCGGTGATTTTGTTATTTTAGGGTTCCCTGCAAATAATTTCATGAACCAGGAGCCCGGAACAAACGAGGAGATACAGGTATTCTGCTCAGAAAACTACGGAGTTACATTCCCAATGATGAGCAAGATATCGGTAAAGGGTAAGGATATTCACCCTCTTTACAAGTGGCTTACAACGAAGGAGTTGAACGGGGTAAAGGACTCAGAGGTAACCTGGAACTTCCAGAAATATCTGATAGACGAGAAGGGAAACCTGTTTGAGGTTATTCCTCCAAGGGAAAAGCCAACGTCTGAGAAGGTTCTAAACTGGATTACCTCCAGATAGGTGCCGGAGTAATCCAGCCTGACTAATTACCCGGCTTCACCGGCAATCAGCCGGTATCGCCGGGTTTGTTCTCAGCCTTCTTTCGGAGATATTGCCGGATAGTCTCCTGCGACCTGTTCTCCTCGTGGGAGTTATCTGCCATTTTGTTAACCGAAGCTGCACTGATAATCCTGGCCTTAACATTGTCGCGCCACTGAATTTTGAATATATCCTTCAGTTCCTGCTTCAGCCCGGGGTCCCATATTGGGCATGTAACCTCAATTCTCCTTTCAATGTTCCGGGTCATAAGATCGGCTGATGATATGTAGCATTCTTCATCCCCGTCGTTACAGAAAATCAGGAACCTGGTATGCTCAAGGTAGCGGTCAACTATTCCGGTGGCCTTTATGTTCTCACTGACACCCTTTAAACCGGGCGCCAGCGAAATCATCCCTCTTACAATAAGCCGGATATCAACACCCTCCCTTGATGCTTCATACAGATGCTCAATTATCTCATTGTCGGTGAGATTGTTGAGTTTCATGTAGATATATGCCTTCTTACCCTCCTTTGCATTTTTGATTTCATTATCGATGAGGTTCGTAATCTTGTTCCTCAGGTAGAATGGTGACAGCACCAGATGGTAGAAGTTATCTTTCTTGTAATTGGCGTTGAAAAAGCTGAAGACCTTGAAGACCTCGTTCGTTATCTTCTTGTCGGAGGTAAGCAGTATATGGTCGGTATAAACCTTTGCAGTCTCTTCATTAAAATTGCCGGTGCCTACACAGGCATACCGCTGGGTAGCTCCATCGTGCTCACGCGTTATCAGGCACAGTTTGGAATGAACCTTTAGTCCGGGCACCCCGTATATTACCTTCACACCCTCTTCGAGCAGTCTGTTTCCCCAGTAAATATTAGCCTCCTCATCAAATCTTGCCTGAAGTTCAAGAACAGTTGTAACCTTTTTGCCGTTTCTTACGGCATTAAGAAGAGCATTTATAACCGACGAGTTCCTGGCAAGCCTGTATAGTGTGATCTGTATTGAGGTAACACCGGGGTCAATGGAAGCTTCCCGCAACAGGTCAATCATGTAATCGAATGAGTGATAGGGGAAGAATAGCATAAGGTCTTTGCGGCGTATGACCGACATGATGCTTTTACCCTGTTCCAGATCGGGATGGGCAACGTTCGCTGCCGGTTCATAGTAGAATCCCGGCTCCCCGAGATTCTGAAGCTTCATCAGGTCCTTAAGGTTGTGATACCTGGTTCCCGGAATGATAACATCACTCTTTCCAAGGTTTAGTTTTCTGGTAACCAGCTTCAGAAGGTCATCCGGCATCTCCCTGTCATAAATGAACCTGACCGGATTGCCTTTCTTTCTCTGCTGAAGGCTTCTTGAGATATTATCGAGGTAGGTCTCCGATATATCGTCGGCGATATCGAGTTCTGCATCCTTGGTTAGCTTAACCGTATAGGCAGATACTTCATCAAACTCAAAGATAAAGAAGAGCTCTTTCAGCCCGTATCTGATTATGTCATCGAGGAACATCAGACAGTTCTTCTTGTCGCAGGGAGGTAATTGTACTATCCTCGGAAGAACTCCGGCCGGTATTTCAAGAAGACTATACCTTCTCTTTCTGGGTTTGTTTGAAGTGAGGCAGATTGCCAGATATATGGAGTCGTCCTTAAGGTCGGGAAGTTTTGAACCCTCCTCGATCATGAAAGGCATAAGCCTGGTTCTTACCTCCTTATGGAAATATGATGCAACAAAAGCTGCCTGTTCGCCGCTAAGCTGGGTTTCGTTAATGAATTTTATACCATGACTGGCTAGCTTCCTCAGAAGCTGGTTAAAAATCCTGTCAAACCTTTTTCTCTGTTCGAGGACTAACTCCTGTACCTCCTTTTGGGTTGTGGCGGCATCGTAACCCAGTACCTTAACCGATTTTGTACCCAAAGCCGAAAGTCTCTTCAGAGTAGCCACCCTTACTCTGAAGTACTCGTCGAGGTTATTTGAATAGATACCCAGGAATTTGAGCCGCTCGGCGAGTGGTACAGACTCGTTTTCAGCTTCCTGCAGCAGTCTCTCGTTAAACCAGAGCCAGCTGACCTCTTTCGGGACGTATCGTCTACTCGTCTGTGCCATCGGGATGAAGGAAATAAGTCATTCTGCAATTCTTTCTCGATATTGCAGACCATTTGCCGGTATCGAATTCGAAACATGCCACTCCGCTTTTTGGCATGAATCCTCTGTTTATGCCTGAGAAGTGGTTTACCAGCAGCGAGAATGCCGGATTATGGCCAAAAAGAACCACGGCAGAATGGTCATCTCCCAGTTCATTAAGTATAAGGCACATGCTGTCGAGTCCGAATGAGCCGTAGATTGCCTCACGGATTACAATATTGTCATAGCCTGTTTTAAGAGTACCGGCAAATATCAGGGCTGTTTCGAGAGCCCTGAAAGCGGGACTCGTAACTATGGTAACCTGTTCTTTTTCACGCTTTGCAAGCCGGCGAGCCATTTGCGAAGATATCTCCTTCCCCTTTTCGGTAAGCGACCTGCCGAAATCATTAAGAGCATTATCGGGATCTTCCGCCTTCCCGTGTCTTACGAATATCAGTTTTTTCATGCCACATGTTGTTAAAGCTGAGTCATGTTCCGAAGCTGGTACCAATACCCTTGGCCTTGCCAATAAGAGGGTTGTCAGCGCTTACCAGCCTGGTTTTGCCTGCCACATCCTCAAGGGGCACGCTGGTTATCTCATAGTTTTTCATAGCCACCATCCGGCCGTACTCCCTTCTTGCTATCAGATCGGCAGCAGCCGAACCATACCGGGTGGCCAGTACCCTGTCCATGGGCGATGGCGTACCACCCCTCTGTATGTATCCCAGCACTGTCTGTCTTGTTTCCAGTCCGGTCAGTTCACTTATAACCCTGGCGATATAGCCTGCTGCCGACTTCTCCTTGCCCTGCACGCGTATTCCCTCGGCTACAACCACAATAGAGTAGGCCTTGTTGTCCTGTACCCTTTTCGTCAGGTATTCAGCTACTTTCTCCTCATAATAGTCAATTTCGGGAATCAGTATAACATCGCCGCCACCGGCAATTCCGGCATAGAGTGTAATCCATCCGGCATTGTGCCCCATCAGCTCGATTATCATAATCCTCTTGTGTGAGTTTGCTGTGGAGTGCAGTCTGTCAATGGCCTCTGTTGCGATATTTACTGCCGAATCGAAGCCGAAGGTTTTATCGGTTCCCCAAACATCATTGTCAATGGTTTTTGGAATGCCAACCACGTTAAGCCCCTCTTTTGCCAGAAGGCTGGCTGTTTTCATAGTTCCGTTTCCTCCGATGCAAACGAGGCAGTCAAGCCCCATCTGTTCATAGTGTTCCCTTATCAGAAGCGGCTTCCTTACGTCGGGTTTTCCCTTATCGGCTCCCTTGTATGGTTTCTCGCGCGACGTGCCCAGAATGGTTCCGCCAATTGTCAGAATGCCTGAAAGGTCGGATTCAGAAAGCTCAGTGTACTCCTTATTAATCAGCCCGGTGAACCCGTCGGAGATACCAATTACCGTCATGTTGTATTTCACAATGGCCGTTTTCCCTACGCCCCTGATTGCAGCGTTTATCCCCGGGCAGTCACCTCCCGCTGTAAGAACTCCAATTCTCTGACTACCTGTACTTTTCCCCATAAGAACCTTTTAGTGTGGCACAAAATTATTGATTTTTAAGCAGAAATGACCCATCGGGTACACTCCTGATGATACATTTTCATTAAATTTGATTTCTGGGGAACCAAAAGAGATTTCGAAATGACAAAATTGGTAGCGCACACGCGACGTGCATTTGTTAGAAACGTCACCCTCGGGGCGGGTGCCCTGGCTATGTTCAGGGGCATCGGGCTGTTGGCGGCTCAGGCATCGGGCGACACAAAGGTAAAGGCGATATTTATTGACTTCGACAAGTGCTCGGGGTGCAGAACATGCGAAATGGCCTGCTCGGCATTTAACCACCGTGCAGATGTCGGGGGAAAAATGATGGAGGGACTGGGAAACCCCGAACTGTCGAATATAAGGGTGTGGCACTACAATCCCGATGTTGATGTGCCGGTAACCTGCTTCCTGTGCAGCGATGCTCCGTGTGTGGAAACCTGCCCGGTTGAAAAACACCCTTCAACCGGCCGCAAGGCCCTTTACCGCGACCCTCTCTTGCATACCGTGGTTTGTGACTACGACAGATGCATAGGATGCGGTTCATGTGCCGTGGTTTGCGCCTCCTCGAGGGGCGGGGTCATAGAGAGAAACCCTGAAAACGGCAAGCCGGGCCGCATCTGCACCCTGTGCGGAGGAGACCCGTCATGTGTCAAATACTGTACCTACGGTGCACTCAGCTTCAGGGAGATAGAACTCGATGAACCGTTGCGCAACATGAAACCCGGGGATATTGCCGGGAAGCTTATCGAAAAGTATTACGAAATAACCCACAGGGTGAACTAATTGCTGGCGAAATGAACGGATATTACGGTAAACTGCTTGATGTCAACCTTTCAAACGGCAAGGTTAAAGTTATTGATATCCCCGAAAGCGACATGAGAAATTTCATCGGGGGAAGAGGGCTTGGAATGAAGATTCTGACCGACAGGATAAAGAAGCCGGGACTCGACCCGCTTTCGCCCGCGAACCCTCTGCTTTTCATGCCGGGGCCTTTCTGCGGACTGCCCATACCCAATTCATCACGTACCTGTGTGGTCACCAAATCACCGCGTACAAACCCGGCGAACCCCCTTTACAAACACTCATCAGGAATAGGCTATGCAAACATGGGCGGTTTCTTCGGTCCGGAACTCAGGTTCGCAGGATACGATGCAATGGTTGTTACCGGAAAGGCAAGAAAACCGGTTTACATATGTATCGAAGACGACAGAGTTGAAATAAGGGACGCCTCAAAATACTGGGGGATGAAGACCGATGAATTCGACCGGAAGTTCATTGAGGACCTTGGCGACCGCAGGTTCGAATCATGTTACATCGGGCCCGCCGGCGAAAACCTCGTACCAATGGCCTGTATCATAAACACTGCAGCAAGGGCTGCCGGAAGGGGAGGCACCGGATGCGTAATGGGATCGAAAAACCTGAAAGCCATTGCCGTGAGGGGAACAAAGTCCCCGCAGGTGGCAAACCATGAAAAGTTCCTGGAATTACTCGAACTGTCACGGAAAACCTTCGCCGGACTCGACGATGGCGTTAAACGGTGGAGGGCCTCGGGAACAACCGGCGCCCTCGAAAACAGCAGCAACAACGGTACCCAGGCAGTGAAGAACTTCCGCGAAGGCACTTTTGAGGAGGTACAGAAAATAGGCACCCTTGCCAACCGCGAGAAGATTTGGAAGCGCGACTTTGCCTGCTTTACATGTCAGCTGGCATGCAAGAAGAGCGGGAATGCCAAGGGAGCTTACGGCACGCTCGTACATGACGGTCCGGAGTATGAAACCGGAACTATGCTGGGGACAAACCTTCTTATCTCCGACCTTAACGGGCTTCAGAAACTGATTTATGACGGCGACGATTATGGTCTTGACATTATATCGGCAGGAAATGTAATCGGGTTTCTGATGGAATGTTACGAGAAGGGCCTGATAGATACAGACTTCCTTGATGGGATTGACCTGCGGTGGGGGAGTGTTGATGCCACACTTGAGATGCTGCGGAAGATATCATACAGAGATGGTATCGGCGACAAGGCAAGCAGGGGAGTGAAATACATGGCAGCCCTTATAGGGAAAGGCTCGGAGAACTTTGCAATCCATGTCAAGGGTCATGAACTGGCTGCATGGAACGTACACCGCAACCCGGGGTCGTATGGTATCACCTACACCATGTCAAACCGGGGTGCATGCCATCTGAGCGGTGGCAGTAAAACTGCCCAGGATTCGATGGCCCTCCGTGATTCACTCGGTACATGCAGCTTCGCATCATCGTGGTTCCGTAATGATTTGCACTACAGACACTTCATGAGCGCCATAACAGGCATTGAATGGAGCGAAAAGGAATTCGTTATGGCAGGTGAACGCATTTTCAACCTCGAGAAGATGTTCAACTACCGCGAAGGTTTCAGGCGTGGCGACGATGTGCTGCCTGAAAGGTTCTATACCGAACCATACACCATAGGGGCTGCAAAGGGAGCAGTGGTTAACCGTGATAGTTTTGAAGGAATACAGAACAAGTTCTATGATGAAAGGGGATGGGACAGGGAAACAACCCGGCCCCTGAAAGAGACAATCGACAGACTGGGACTGGGTTACTTTCTATTGTAGTGTCGGGTGAGAATGTCATATCAGACCTTATACCACGGCCTGAAGACGGCCCGGGTGACGGCAGGAAGATGAAGAAAACCCTGCAGGGGCTATTGGGTTCAGGTGAGGCCATGATACCTGCCGGAGGATTTCCGGGTCCGGAACAGGTGCACGATATAAGGGTAAATATGAAGAAGGCGAGGGCCATTCTGAAGCTCCTCAAAGGCTCGGCAGGTAATGCCTGGTATACCCGCGAGAACAGTGAAATGAGGGATATATCGGCTCTCTTCAGCAGCAGCCGCGAAGCCGATGTAGTGACGAAGACCATCAGGCTTCTGTCGAGAAAGGATCCGGAGGTATTCAATGCAGAAGTGGTTATGTGGCTGAAGTCAGCCGCCTCGACTGCCATAGCCGGAAACAGTTCAGAGGAGGTTGGGAATCGGGTGGCAGCCGAAGCAGCCGACAGGTTGCGCAGGGCATGGTACCGGGTCTGCTTTGTGAACCTCAGCACTGTTGATGAAGAGCATTTGCTCGACGGGTTGTGGGAATCATTCCTGAGGGCTGAGGTGGCTTTCGGAAAGGCAAGGGTGACGCATTATCATGAGCATATCCATGAAATGCGCAAGAGGGTAAAGGACCTCCTGTACCAGACAGGTTTTTTCAGCAGGTACAATCCCGAACATTTCAGCAAACTGTACAGTGAACTCGATGAAATTGCCTCCGTACTTGGGAAATGCAACGATATATCGGTGCTATGGTCAATGGTAGCAGACCAGGCCCGGCAACTTGCCGATAAAGAGTACCTCACTCTCGAACGAACATTCGCAGCCGTACGCACAGCGATGTTCTCAGGAATTGAGCAAAGAACACTCATACTATTCAGAACATTCTACACCGCACGGTCATAATGCTGTAAAACATCAGCTATAGGTAGTTTGGAGGGTTTTCTTAATTTTGTCGTTTAATTGACAAAATACTAACCCGACTAAAATAAATCTCTATGCACAAAGTCAATGATTTTCTGATAATGCTCGACGGCTATATAGGCGGGCATATATGGTTTATCCTGCTGTTGCTCGGAACCGGTATTTTCTTTTCGATATACCTCGGTTTCCCGCAGGTACGCTATTTCAGACATGCTTTCAAGGTGCTGGCCGGAAAATACCGCGACAAAAAAGATGTAGGCGACACCTCTCATTTCCAGGCACTTGCTACGGTACTTTCAGGAACTGTCGGTACCGGAAATATCGCCGGGGTTGCCCTGGCAATTCATCTGGGCGGCCCTGCTTCCCTTTTCTGGATGATGGTAACCGCCGCCCTGGGCATGTGTACCAAATTCGTTGAAGTATCCATTTCACACAAGTACCGTGATATACTTCCCGATGGTTCGGTTTCGGGAGGGCCTATGTACTACATGAGGAAGAAACTTAACATTACCACGAAAAGCGGTAAGGTGATCAAAACAGGTGTGTTCCTGGGCGGTTTCTTTGCAATTGCTACCATACTTTCAACCTTTGGCACCGGCAGTCTTCCTCAGATCAACTCGATTTCAAACTCAATGTTTACAACATTCGGGCTTAATCACATAATTACAGGAGCAATTCTGGCGGTGCTGCTCGCCCTGATCATCATTGGAGGAATAAAGCGAATTGCAGCTGTGACTTCAATTCTGACACCATTCATGGCAGTATTATATTTCCTCGGGGCTGCCATAGTCATTTTCAGTAATCTTGGAAATATTGTTCCTTCGTTTATTTCGGTTTTCAGTGAGGCATTCACTCCAACGGCAGCATCAGGAGGATTTCTTGGGGCTACACTGGCTTTCTCAATAAACAGGGGGGTTACGCGCGGGCTTTTCTCAAACGAGGCCGGGCAGGGTTCTGCTCCCATCGGTTTTGCATCAACCAGGGCAAAGCAGCCGGTATCGGCCGGAATGGTCGCCATACTTGCTCCGTTTATCGATACAATTGTAATATGTATGCTTACCGGACTTGTTGTGCTTTCTACAGGCACCTGGAATGACAAGGTGCAGAACCAGTTTCAGGTGACTGACATGCAGTATATTGCCGGGTCGTACAATGATGTTGACAATGCAGAAATACTAGGGAGGCATCTTACCCATCCAAAAGATAAGGTATTGCCGCTATATACCGGTAAACTTACAATAGTTGAAGGGGTAATGCAGAACAGCGACGTGACCCTTATCAACTCACGTTCAGTGGCCGAAGGTGTTGTGTACTCATCAGGAAAGGCACCGTACAACGGTGAGCTTACGGTCAACGACGGCAAGCTTGACCGATCAGTTTCAGTTACGGTTAACGGCAGTTCGCTGGTGCACAGTGCCCCGCTTACAACCCTTGCATTCAGCAAGAGTGTTCTTGGGCCGTTCGGTAAGTACATTGTCTCCATAGGCCTTCTCCTGTTTGCATTTTCAACAGTCATAGCGTGGGCATACTATGGCGACAGGGCAGTAACATACCTTATAGGAACGAAATATGTGCCATATTACCGGGTAGTCTATATCGTCGCCTTCTTTCTGGCATCGTTTACCGACACAACCATAATCTGGTCGCTTTCATACATAACAATTGCCCTTATGACCGTGCCGAACCTTATCGGTATCTTCCTGTTGAGAAAGGATATGAAACAGAATATCCGCGACTACTGGGCCAGTTTTACCAGCGAGTTTCCGGATGATAAAATATCCCCCAAAATGATAAGGCGATACAAGCTTGGGGAAAAACAGTAATTTCCACAACAGTAACCAATAAAACGATGAGATCAATGAAAAGACTGCTTATTTTCACCACCATTACCCTGATCGCACTTTCTTCCATTGCGCAGGAAAAAACTGTTCCGCCCAGTCCGGTTGGCAACTGGACTGTCGACGCACCCTACGCTCCCGAGGGATTTCAGAAAAGCAAACTGACCATTAAGAAAACAGAAGAGAAATACTCGGTTGAGATGAATTTCGAGGAGATCGGCTATGTTATGGTCGGTGAAAGAGTCTCATTTATTGATGGTGTGTTCAAGTTCGGTTTCTACGTTGAGGGTGAGGATGTGACTATTTCACTGAAGTTTGACGGCGCCGATAAACTGGTTGGTGCCGCCTTAACCACAGGAGGCGAAATACCTCTCACCGCCTTACGTATCAAACCTAAGCTGAATTAAACCGCCATACTTTCTGACCATACCAATTAATTTGTTTAACTTAACAGGCTGAACAATTTATAGGTAAGATGAAAAGCAAATATTCCAAAAGGGTCATCATCGCAGTGATGACCCTTTCTGTTATAAACCTGATGCAGGCTCAGATTGTGCTGAGAGAGCCGCTGAGCCCCAGAATCACCGGTTACAGCCTCGACGTGAAACTCGACGACAAATCGGGGATTATAGCCGGAACAATCGACGCTTTCTGGGTAAACACCTCTCCCTCTCCAGTTTCTGAGGCAAGGCTTCATATGTATATGAATGCCTTCAGAAGCAACCGCAGTACCTACAACGGTATTACCGGTGCTCCTCCCTCCAGGTTGAAGAGCGATTACGGCTGGATTGATATACTTGACCTCGCCGATGCAGAAGGAAATGATCTGGCTTCGGGTATGGAGTTTATTTCCCCTGACGACGGAAATGAATATGATAAAACCGTGCTTCGCGTTTCCCTGGCGGTTCCTGTTGACCCGGGTGATACGCTGAAGCTATCGGGACGCTTTGAAACCAAACTACCTGCATCGATAAGCCGTACGGGATTTAAAAAGGATTTCTTCTTCGTAGCCCAGTGGTTCCCGAAATTCGGAGTGTTTGAGCAAAGCAGGAGTTCCGGCGAATGGGCGTGGAACTGCCACCAGTTCCACCGTACATCGGAATTCTATGCAAACCACAGCGCTTACGATGTAACTATTACCCTGCCTGAAAAATATGTTGTGGGAACCGGTGGCATTATTCTTAGTGAAGAGCTGATGCCAGAAGGATTGAAGCGTCAGACATGGAGGGCGGAAGATATTGTTGACTTTGCCTGGACTGCATGGCCACGCTATGAAGTCTATCACGACAGGTGGAACCATGTGAGCATAACACTGCTGATTGCCCCCGGTCGCAAACAGCAGGTTAAACGCCACCTCGGAGCAGTTAAGAATACCCTTGAGTACCTTACACAACGGGTGGGGCCATACCCCTGGCCGCATGTTACGGTGGTTGACCCCCCGGCAGCAGGCCAGGGAGCTGGTGGTATGGAATATACAACCCTGTTTACAAGTTCGGGAATTGGTTTCATGCCCCGTGCGTTCAGAATACCCGAACTGGTTACCCTGCACGAACTGGGTCATGCATGGTTTATGGGCATGCTGGCATCTAACGAATTTGAGGAACCATGGCTCGATGAAGGAGTCACCTCTTTCTGGGAACAGAGAATTGTCGACCATTACTATGGCGGTGAAAACATGAAGGGGCTGTTTAACCACAGGTTGCTAAAGATAAGCGACAGGTCATTCGGCCGGGCACAGTATGTTATGTCAGCTGCCCGCCAGGTAACCGACAACACCCCATGGTCGTGGAACTACCCCCATAATACCTACGGCATGATGTCGTACCAGAAGGCTGCCCTGTGGCTACACTCTCTGATGGGAATTATCGGAGAGGAGACAATGGACGAGGTTTTCAGGGAGTATTACAGAAGGTGGAGCTTCAAACATCCGCGTGGCCAGGATTTCATTGATGTTGTAAACGATGTTGTAGCTCAAAAACACGGTGACCGGTTCGGCCCTGATATGAACTGGTTTTTCAAAAATACCCTCTACAGTACAGGGGTGTGTGATTACAGGGTGCATGCATTCAGCCAAAACCGGGTATGGCCTTACACAGGAGTGGAAAGAAGGGGTGATACAACTTTCCTGAACAGCCCCGACTCGTCCGACACATATTCCCTCTACCGGTCGGTTGTCAGTCTGCAGCGAACTGGTGAGGTGGTAATGCCTGTTGAGGTAAGAATAGGAATGGCCGACGGTGAGGTATTAACGATGTTCTGGGATGGCCGTGAAAGGTATAAGGACCTGGTATTTGAAAACCCTGAAAAGAGAACCATCGAATGGGTGCATATCGACCCCGATTTCAGAAATCCCATGGATGTTAATATCAGAAACAACTCGCTTACAGTGGAATCTGACCGCAAACCATTGCTCAGGTTTGCAAGGAAGCTTTCATTTGCCATACAGTTGATCTTTAATTTCTTAATGGTATAAATACTTTACTATGAGTCTGTTATCTCTATACCGCGCCGGATTCAGAAAATCGGTCAGGTCATTCAGGCCAATCGTCCTTCTATGGATAATCTCACTTGCCGGATCGCTGCTGGTAGTGGCTCCTCTCGAGCGCAACATAGGCAGCATTCTTGACGGGACACTCGCATCGGAGCTGCTTTATGACGGATTCGACATTGATGTGTTTGCCGATATAATGCACGCCATAATGCCGGCGCTTGCTGCCTTTTCAATAACGTTCCTGCTCGTTACCGCAATACTCTTCCTGGCGAACACATTCATAACAGCCGGCCTGTACAGAATACTTGCCGGGAACTGGAAGAAACCATACAGGCGACGCATTTTCCTGCGTGGAGCCGACAGAGGTTTCGGGGGGTTTCTGTTTGTGGCTCTGGCAACAGGTGCGCTTATTGTCATAACTGTTCTTCTCATTGTAATTGTTCCGGCTGTAATTCTCACCGCTGCGGGTGCAACTTTTCAGGTTATAAGGTATACCGGTCTTGCAACAGGGTTCCTGGTTATTCTGGCTTTGCCGGTTTTCCTGCTTACAGCCGACTATGCACGGGCCATGCTAACTGCCGATAAATACCTTTCTCCATTCAGGGCAATGACCGGTGCTGCACGGAGTATAATGAAGAGAAAGTTCTTCCGCTTGTGGATTGCCATGATGCTGATAATACTCTTCTCGGCATTGGCCGGTTTTGCCGGAATGAAACTTGTTGTATACAGCAAGGCCTCTGCCGGGGCCGGCCTTTTTGTGCTGTTAATTGTTTCACAGCTGTTTGTATTCCTGAAAAGCTGGATACGGGTATTCCGATACGGAACCGTTACTGCAATCTTTGAATCGGTAAAAGACTAGCCTTATCCTGTTACCTGGCTGAAGGCAGAGGCATCAGGTCGTCTGCATCTCTGGCTATCGGGTTCATTACTGATCCGGGTTTTGGTTTTATGTTTACCTCTGCCGGACCCATAAAATAGTACCACGAGGTAAGCGAGTAGTTTATTACTGCCGGAACCCAGTGCCAGAGTTCAACATTTGAGCTTATACCGCTTGTGAAAGGTATTGCATCAAGGCTCCTTACCCTTATGTTTATGGTTTGCCCGGGGTGGAAGTTGCCTGCCCCCGAAGGCTGGCCAATGAAGGGATGACTAAACGGCTCGGGCCTGCACCAGGCATAGCCGTAGTAATCTTCAGTGCCTGTGCCAAACGATGATGGAAATACCTCGCCGTCGACGAATATCTTTTCGTCGCCCTCACCCCACCAGGCGTCAACGGTATTGAAGACAGTTACTGCATCGCCTGCATAAACACCTCTTCCCTTTATGTCAACATAATTGATATCGCTGTGGTCCCCTGTTCCCCCTGTTAGTTCCGAACCGGCTGTAAGGATATTGTGATACTCGTGCCAGGAGGCTCCGAAATACATCGTTCCCTTCGTATGCCGGTGTTTTACATAATGCACTTCGAGTTCCACCTGCAATGATCTTCTGCCATAGTTGATAACTGCTATCGAACTGCTGTTGCGGAAGGGCATGACCCAGTAAGAGCGGAAGTACCCCGAGCTGTCTGAACTGGTAAAAAAGGTTGCCGACTCTGTGCGCATATAACCCGACCCGAAAAACTCTCCCACAGGAACCCATACGCTGTTTATTCCGTCGAAACCTGCTGTAAGCACCAGCGATCGCAATGCCTGTTCCTGATTCCTCGCAGTTACTCCCACTGAAATCATACCAACAGCCTCGTCGCGTGACGAGTAGGCAACAGGCATGGTATCGCCCGGCTCAAGGGTGCCCGAAATTCTTCTTATGGCACTGCTGTTTTCTATGTCAGGCATTGCCGTAAGTGCCCTGTTTGTGTCTTCAATCAGCACCCTGTTATTCTCAAGTTCAGCAGCGGTGAACGAAACAACCGTGGTACGGGGAGCGTACTTCCTGTAGTTTATATTGTAATAGATGCTCGGCCTTGCCCTGACGCCGCTGAAGTTGACAGCATCGCATTCATAGGTGATAATACACGAACGGCTGTAGGGGATTGGCAGATAAAGATTATGCCCCCGTCTCAGCAATTCAGTATCTTGAGAAACCGAAACGCTTAGCGGGCTACCCGCAAGCATACCCCCGCTCAGTAATGGTATCGGCTGCGATTCTAAAACCGGTTCGGCGGCACCGTCAATATAGATACGAATGGTACCCTCATGAGCTCCCTCGCCGGCAAAGGTCATCCACCATCGGACCACTGCACCCGGACCCTCATCATCGAACATCACGAACTCCCTTCTGCCGTTTGTTGAGTCAGTCCGGATGAACCTTGTGTAGTCGTCGTTGGCGAACCATCCGGCCGAGTCGGGATGAACCGACCGGCGGTCGTAACTGCTGAACTGTTTAACCTGATAAACGTTAGAGGGGTATTCTGCAAGAGCAGCCCTGTCGGTCATTTCCATTAACAGGGTTCGCAGGCTTACAACCTCCTGCCGCCGGCAGGCACTGCCCGCAGCCAGGAGAAAAACAGCTGTGCACAGTATGATAATTACTGATCCGGGTCTCTTCATATTGATTATTGTATATGTCAAAGGTATTAAAATAGGTTTACCCGAAACCTCCGGAAATGTTAAACAGCATGCCGGGTTGATGATATTGTCAGACTAATAATCATAATTTGGCATCGTGAACTGAATTGACAAACTGAAAACCTCAAATGATGAAAAGGTGTGTTTTACCGGGCCTGATAGCGGCATTGCTGATAGCTTCATATAGCGCTCAGTCCCAATACCCTGCCTATTACCAGTATTCCCTTCTGCCGTCGGCAGGGCTGACCGGACTCATAGCCGGTGAATCGTCGGGGGAAAGAGCATGGCAGCATATTTCCGATATGGCCGGCTATGCCAGGCTCAGGCCACTTGCTGAGTTTGGCGGCGACCTCATGGAGACTTCCTACCTTATGGAAAAGCTCAGTGAGTACGGAATTGGCACAGCCAGAGTTGACCGTTTTGGCACTACACGTTCATGGCAGGGTGTATCGGCATCGCTTTGGGAGGTTGCCCCTTTCGTCAGAAAGATAGCCGATCTGGTTGAATCTCCCCTTATGCTGGCTTCAGGCAGCGCCTCGGTTGATACTGTGGCTGAACTGTTCTACGCCGATGCGGGTGCTCTGGCGGCAGGGCTCGGGCGCGCCGAAGTGAGCGGGAAGATAATTATCACCCCCGAACGGCCGGGTGCTGTCCTTCAACGGGCCACCGGGGCAGGAGCTCTTGCTGTAATTTCATACTACTCGCCCCGTCCGTTCGAAAGCTCAATAATGATTCCGGCTACCTCGGCCGGTGGCAGGGGGGCATCGTCAGCCGGTACAGTTTTCATGATCTCTCCAAGAGATGGTGACCTGCTGGCCAAAAGGGTGCAGTCGGGTGAAAGGATCCGAATCCGTGCTGCCGCCAGGGCAGTTACCGTTGATGCTGAACTGCAGGTAATAAGCTGTGTGATTGAAGGCACCGACCCCATGGCAGCCGAGGTTCTTATCACCGCTCATGTTTTCGAGGGGTATGTTAAAACCGGGGGTAACGATAATATAAGCGGATCGGCCGCAATACTCGAGTCGGCCCGTACACTTAACACACTGATTGAGAACGGCTCTCTTCCCAGACCACAGAGGAGCATCAGGTTCCTGTGGATACCCGAATTTTCAGGGACCATTCCCTGGGTGGCGGCTAACCGCGCAATTATTGACAGAACCCTTTGCAATGTCAATCTCGATATGGTCGGTCTCTCTCTTTTCAAATGGAAGAGCTTCTTCGTCCTTCACCGCACATCGTATGGTAATGCACATTATGTTGGCGATATTGTGGAAAACCTTTTCAGGTACACCGGTGAAACCAATAAAGTCAATTCGGTGGTTTCAGGCAGCCGGTTCTTCAACCCCCTGGTTGCACCCACCGGCACCGACGATCCTTTCCTGTACCAGATTGAAAGTGCCAGTGGCGGTTCAGACCATATGGTTTTCAACGATCTTGGCGTTATGGTACCGGGAATAATGATGATAACGTGGCCCGATCCGTTCTATCATACGTCGGAGGATCTTGCGGGTAAATGCGACCCCACACAACTGAGGAGAACAGCCTTCATTACATCGGCCGCGGCCTGGATGATCGCTTCTGCCGGCCCAGAAGAGGCTGTTGCAATTGCAGGCGAGGTAGCCGCCAACGGAATACGCCGGCTTGGGGTGGCTCATTCTGTAGCCTCAGCCATGCTTGCTGCCGAACCCGATACGGAAATCAATACGAGAGCTGCTTATCTGACAGGCAGAATCAGGGGAACAGCCCTTGGTGAGGCCATGATTCTAAATAGTATACGCGAACTGGCACCGGGAAACAAAATGCTTATATCACAAATCGAAAACCATATATCGGCATTGAATCGTATAGCCGATGAGCAGGCGAAAATGATCGCGGCTCAGGCAACTGCCATAAACAGTGCAGCTGGCAAAGCCGCGTTCAGTTACAGGCTGAATGAAGCCGAAAAGACTGCGGCGGCCATAAAGCCGGTATTGACCATATCAACCCGCGACCTGGGTTACCGCGCTTATCAGAACGTGAATTCAAAACTGCCACAGGAGGAGATGGGCAGTTTCAACATCCGCGATATTGCCGATGTCCAGGAAGCAATCAAGCTTGCCAACGGTAAGAATTCACTTCTCGACATTAAGTACATACTTGACTCACAGTATGGCCGCGAAACGACACTCACGGCACTTACCGGCTACTTCAGCCTGCTGAAAAAGACAGGTATAGTCACATTTTGAGAATTACGGGCAACCGGAGGGAGGCAGGCCTGCTCCCTGTTCACGGCCAGCGTCCCCGGCCGCCGGTCTGGGTATTTCTACTTATATGCAAATGGGTTAAAACCTTACTTCAACTAAGGTTGTTGTGAGCTAATTTTGATGTTTTGTTACCAGTGAGATTACTGTTAACAGAATAACACAACGACCTGTGGATGATCTTTACGCAAGACTGACTAATGACATCAGGTTTGAAGAGGGCCTGAAAGCATGCATGAACTGCGGAGTATGCACCGCTATCTGTCCGGCTGCAGAGTTCTACAACTACGACCCCCGGAGAATAGTTGACATTGTGCAGACACGCGACAATAAAGCCATAAGCGACCTGCTGAGAGGCGAGGCTATCTGGTACTGCGGGCAGTGCATGTCGTGCAAAACCAGGTGTCCACGGGGAAATACCCCCGGACTTATCATTTCGGCACTGCGGCAACTGTCGCAGGAACTGGGTCTGTTTACCTCTTCAGAGAAAGGCAGGCAGCAGTTTGCTGTTAAACGTACCGTTGGTGACAACATACTGAAGTATGGGTACTGTGTGACCGCTTATGCCGTCCATCCCGATCTGCACCCTGAGCAGGGACCGGTATGGGAGCATGCATTTGAAAATCTCGGGGCCTTTTATGCAAGGGCAGGTGGTGAACTAAATGGCAGTGAAGGTCCAATGAGAAAAATCAAACCCGAAGTGCTTGCCGAACTCGACCGTATCTTTACCGAGACCTGTGGAAAACGGCTCTTTGATGCCATTGAGGCAGCCTCAGAAAAAAAGGCTGCCGCTATGGGACTGGGTTTCAGCAAGGAGGGAACCGACTCGGAGTATTTCAGGCATATCTATCTGACCGATAGCGGCCGTCATATTCATGACTGCCAGCATGAAGAAGTGAGCGATGAAAGTTGCAGGTAAAGAACGGATCTGGGCCGACTACCAGAAAGAAATACCCGACGACCACTATTTTTATGTAAGGTCGTGCATCAGGCAGACCTTCTTCCCGGGGTCGGAACAGTTCTTCCTGGGTTTTATGAGGAACATCATGGGCAGGGATGTCTATGAGGACCCGGAACATACCACATGCACCGGCATAGGGTATCACGGTGATGTTGTACCCTTCGATACAATAATGACTGTTGTGGCCAGGCATTTTGCCCAGGCCACTGCCAAGGGATACCGCAATATAGCCATATCATGCGTTACCTCTTTCGGAATCTATTCGGAGATACTTGAAACCTGGAAGCATTTTCCTGAAACCCTTGCCAAAACCCGTGAAAACCTTTACAGGGCCACAGGAAGAGAGTTTGAAGTACCCGATTATATTGCACATTCAAGCGACATAATATACAAGTTCCGGGGTGAGGTAGCAGCGAGGATGAAGTATCCTCTTACCGATCAGTATACCGGGAAACCCCTTAGAGTTGTGGAGCACATAGGATGTCACTATTCCAAAATGTTTCCGAAATATGGCTATGGCGGCGCCGAATTCCCGCATGTACTTGTCGGGATGATTGAGTCGTGGGGCGGTGAGGTTATCGACTACCCCGAGCGCAGACACTGCTGCGGTTTCGGATTCCGCCAGTACCTTGTTCAGGCTAACCGTGGCTATTCAGTTGCCAATACAAAGAAAAAGTTTGAATCGATGCAGCCCTACAAACCCGACCTGGTGGTCGCCAACTGTCCCGGCTGCACTATGTTCATGGACAGGTGGCAGTACACCATAAAGGAAATGGAGGGCACATTATATGGTGATAACGGAATGCATGGCATTCCGGTGCTGACCTATGAAGAACTTGCCGGACTTGTGCTGGGCCAGGATCCGTGGGAGCTGGGGCTGCAGTATCATAATGTGCAGACTGACAGGCTTCTGGGACGAATGGGCGTGCCTTTCGACCCGGGCATGAAGTTTCTTTCCGCTGAGGGTGAGAAGCTCAGGGCGCCGGAAGGGATAATATTTTAGCCCGGCCCGTTAGGATTCCGGGCCCGGTTGCGAATAGTGGATTTGAAGAGCTTATGAGCAGACATGTTGTAGTGATAGGGGGAGGAGTTGCGGGAATGGAGTGTGCCGGCCGCCTTGGCATGATGGGACACAGGGTTACGCTTATCGAAAAGGATGCGAAAACGGGCGGTCATGCAGCCCTCTGGTATCAGCTCTTTCCCGACCGCCGGCCGGCCCGTGAGGTAATTGATTACCTTAATGAATCAGGCACCGCCGGAGATGTTACGGTTTTTACCGGAACCGTGGTGAAGAGTGTTACCCGGGGCGGTAATTGCCTGGCAGTTGAGACAAATGGCCCCGGTTCCCTCAATGCCGATGCTGTAATTATTGCCACCGGTTTTGACCTTTTTGATGCCGGGAAGAAGGAGGAGTATGGTCACGGAATTTACGAGAACGTAATAACATCGGCCGAACTCGAGGAGATGTTTCATAATGGGAAGGTTCTGACTGTCTCTGGTAAATCGCCTGAAAGGGTTGGAATAATACACTGTGTCGGTTCACGCGATGAAAAAGTCGGAAATTTCCATTGCTCGAAGGTTTGCTGCGTAACAGCCGTCAAGCAGGCCATTGAGATAAGGGAACTCATGCCTGATACCCAGGTGTTTTGCTTCTACATGGATATGCGGATGTTCGGTCCCTATTACGAGGAGCTGTACCGTGAGTCGCAGGAGAAGTGGAATGTGAGCTACGTCAGGGGCAGAGTATCGGAGGCCAGCGAAACCATAGGAGGCAGACTCGTAATTAAGGTGGAGGATACCCTGGCAGGCCGACCCCTCAGAATGGAACTCGACATGCTTGTACTGATGACAGGTATGGAACCGTCAGCAGCCGGCTCGCAACTAGCACGCAACAGCGGTCTTATTGCGGGAGCCAACGGGTTCCTGGCAGGTAATGATCATCATTACGGAACCAACGAAAGCCCTCTTAAGGGAGTCTTTTATGCGGGCAGTTGCGTCGCTCCGATGAATATAACTGATTCACTGTCTCATGCCAGGGCTGCGGTACTCGGTGTGAGTGAATATCTCTCGAAACTCAGTCAGTGATGAAGAGCTTTGGATATACTATTTCGAAAGGGAGAGTTATTGACTATGACGCCAACGACCACAGGCTGGAGAATTTGGTATTAGCTGCCGAGCCAACCCTGGCACTGTGCATTGCATGCGGCTGTTGCGCGGCAACCTGCACCGCCGCACAACACACCGGTTTCAGCCTGCGCAGAATAAATGTCTCACTGCGCAGGGGGGAAACCGATATAATAAGACAGGAGATATCGGGGTGCATGTTGTGTGGCAAATGTACAATACTGTGCCCCAGGGGTGTAAGCACCAGAAATATTGTGTTTACTGTCAGAAAACACCTTTCATTACTCGATAATAATGCGGTCTGACCTTTTCATATTGCCATTCAACCTTGGACTCTGGTTCATCCTGCTATACTGCATAGCACGTTGCGTGGTGTGGTTCCGCGACCTTTCAAGGACTGACAAGCTACGGCTTCAGCGGGGATTTTTCGGCAAGGCATTCGGCCAGAGCCTTCGTGAAATATTCATGGAGAGCCTGCTGCACAGAAAAATCTTCAGGGTTAATCCCGTTCTGGGATATATGCACATGAGCCTGGCGTTCGGATGGTTCCTGCTTATACTGTTCGGTACTATTGAGGCTGATTTGCTGGGCGATCGCCACCTGAATCCGCCACATAAGGCCATCTTTTTCCGGTTCTATAATCCGGGACCGGCCGGGAGCGGGCTCAAGCTGTTTTTCTCTTTCCTTATGGACTTTATTCTTGCCTTTATACTCTCAGGCCTTCTCATTGCAGTTGTCAAAAGGTTCATACCGAAGGCAGTTGGCATGAAGAAAACCACAACGCATACTGTCACCGACCGCCTTGCCCTTGCATCGCTCTGGTTGATATTCCCCGCAAGGCTTATGGCTGAGAGCTTCACCTCTGCAACTGATGGCGGCGGTAGTTTTCTTACCGGGAACCTGGGGCAAATGCTTGCCACTGCTTTCCCGTCGCAGAATCTGGCTATGCCCTTCTGGTGGCTCTATTCATTGGCACTGGGAACATTTTTCATCCTTCTGCCCCGAACCCGGTACCTGCACATACCGGTTGAGCTTTTCCTTATTTTCATGAGGAATTCAGGTATTACAACAGGTGACCGGCATGGTTCGTATGCCGATGTTGAGATCCACAGCTGCTCATCGTGCGGTGTCTGCCTCAATAGCTGCCAGATGGCGATCAATGCCGGTGTAACAAATATTCAGCCTGTTTACCTCAATAAAAGCTTACGTGAGAACGGAGAAGCCAACGGTGTCGCCTTCAACTGCCTTATGTGCGGCAGGTGCGAAGAGGTTTGCCCCGTGGGAATAGAAACCACCGCGGTAAGGATGATACAACGCCGCGAAGAGCCGGCAGCCAGGGATATGACCGGGATATGGAAGGGGTTCATCAGAACCAGGCAGGCCGCTGCCAGGGCTCATGCAGAACCGGAAACAAAGCAGGCATACCGGTTCCTGAAGGCTGCTGAGGCCGGCAAAGCCGATGTGGCATTCTTTGCCGGCTGCATGACCCACCTCACACCAGGGGTGATACGCTCAATGGAGACTCTCTTCGGGGAGGCAGGCATAAAGTATACTTTTATTGACCGTGAGAGAGGGGTATGCTGCGGCCGCCCGCTGATGCTCGCAGGAAAGGAGAAGGAGGCACGCGAACTTATTAACCATAACTCGCGGCTAATCTGGGCCTCGGGGGCAAAAACGGTTGTGACCCCTTGCCCTATCTGCTATAAGGTTTTCAGCGAGAGTTACTATCTCGAAGCTGAGGTAATGCACCATTCCCAATTCATCAACAGGTTAATTGAAAGGGAAAAACTTAACCTGCGCTTCACCGGTGAGCCTGTAGTCTGGCACGACCCCTGCGAACTGGGAAGAGGTTCGGGTGTTTATGATGAACCCCGGCAGGTACTGAGTCATGTAACCCGCCTTAAAACAGCTCCCGGGCAGGAGGAGATGGGCCTATGCTGTGGCGGAAGCCTCGGGAACCTCTCCCTGCCTGCTGCAGCACGGCGCAAAATATCTGCAGCCGCCGCTGCAAGCCTTGCCTCATCGGGTGCGGCAACCCTCGTCACCGGCTGCCCCATGTGTAAGAAAACATTCAACCCGGTATCGGAAATCCCTGTGAAGGATATAGCAGAGGTAGTTACCGCAGCAATCTATGATCGTAAAGCCGGTGTGGAAGTCGTGAAGACTGACACCGTTGAATGCAATTCATACGGCAGCTAACCGAACCACCTGAAGGCATTTACGAATGCCATCATCCATGGTGTTACATCGTCCCTTCTCATTTCAGCAGGATAAAATGCACACTGCCATGGCAGAAACGACCTTTCCAGGTGAGGCATGATTGCCAGGTGACGGCCATCATCCGAGCAGATAGCTGCTGCATTGAATGCCGAACCATTCGGATTGGCGGGGTAGTTTTCATAACTGAACTTCACCGGTATGTGATACCCTTCTTCGGAATACGGGAAGCTGAACTGCCCCTCCCCATGAGCCACCCATATACCCAGCTCCATACCTTCCAGCCCCTTCAGCATCACCGAGGGTGAATCAAATATCTTCACCCCAAGGAATGCCGACTCAAACTTATGCGATCTATTATGCAGCAGCACAGGCTTCTCTTCGTGTCCGGGGTATATCAGCCCCAGCTCTGCCATCAGCTGGCACCCGTTGCAAACACCCAGGGAGAGTGTGTCCTTCCTGGCATAAAACCTCTCAAGAGCAATCCGGGCTTTCTCGTTGTAACGGAATGCACCTGCCCATCCTTTGGCGGAACCAAGAACATCGGAATTTGAGAAGCCTCCAACGAAAACTATCATCGAAATATCCTCAAGGGTCTCGCGGCCACTTACCAGATCGGTCATATGCACATCCTTCACGTCGAACCCTGCCAGCCACAGGGCATAGGCCATCTCACGGTCGCCGTTCACACCCTTTTCCCTGATAATAGCAGCCCTGACACCCGATTCTGCCCGCCTGTCGGGATCAACCCCGGAAGCTTTGTAACTCCCCCTGAAGCTACCGGTTTTATACTTCAAAGGGGTGGAACCTGAAAAGCTGTACCGCTCATGTGCAAGCTCTTCCCCGCACTGCCGCCTGTCGGCAAGGTACGAGGTGCGCAGCCATTTTCTTCGGTACTCATCAATTTCGAAAATGTAATCCTTCCCTCCGTTCCTCAGGAATATCTTACGCTCACTAACGGGGTGGCCGATAATATGATATGTAATGCCTCTTTCAAGCAGTAACTCCTCAACACCCGGTTCATCGGCAGCCTGGATAATCACTCCCGGGTTCTGACTGAGCAGAAGTCTTACAGGGTCGGCCACTCCAACCGACTCAAAGTTCAACGCAATCCCGCCGGTTGAGTTGGCAAAGCACATCTCAAGCAGTGTGGTTATCATGCCGCCCGCCGATATGTCATGGCCAGCCAATACCAGATCTTTCCCTATCAGTTCCTGTATGGCATTGAATGTCAACCCGAACTGCTCAGGGTCCTTTACGCCTGGAACCCTGTCGCCGGGTGTACCGGCAAGCTGTGAGAAAGAGCTTCCGCCCGGATAAAGCTCATCGCAGCTCATGTCAATGTATATCAGACTCTTACCCGGATCATTCACGATAACAGGTTCAACCAGCCTCCTTACATCCGATACCTCGGCTGCGGCCGATATAATAACCGTCCCGGGTGAGTAGACAGTATCACTGCCGTATTTCTGTGTCATAGAAAGACTGTCCTTGCCGGTGGGGATGTTAATTCCAAGCGCTACAGCAAAATTACTGGCAGCCTCCACGGCAGCATAAAGTCTTGCATCCTCGCCCTGGTTCTTACAGGGCCACATCCAGTTGGCAGAGAGAGATACACCCCTAAGCCCGAAGGTGAGAGGTGCCCACACAATATTTGTCAGAGCCTCGGCTATGGAAAGCTCCGGGCCTGCTGCCGGATCGACCAGACCGGCTGCCGGGGCATGTCCCAGCGATGTTGCAACACCCGATTTGCCCCTGTAATCGAGAGATATTACTCCTGGATTGTTGAGCGGATACTGCAGCTCCCCTGCACACTGCTGCCCGGCAATGCGGCCGGTAACCGACCTGTCGACCTTGTTGGTAAGCCAGTCCTTGCACGCCACCTCTTCCATTTGAAGTACCTGGGAAGTGTATTCATATATTCTCCCCTCGTCCCATGTAAGAGGTGCAAAGCCATGCGGAATTGCACTGTCGGTCATTACGGTGCGTGGCGGATTACCGAAGAATGACGCCAGATCGAGGTCAATGGGCTTCTCTCCCGTAAGAGGGTTTTCAAGTGTAAAACGATTGTCGCCGGTTATCTCGCCTATTGCATATATTGGAGCCCTTTCACGGTCGGCAATTCTTCTCAGCGTTTCGAAATCGGTTCGTGCAATCACCAGCCCCATTCTTTCCTGCGACTCATTTCCCACTATCTCTTTTGCTGATAGTGTGGGGTCGCCGACAGGTAGTTTGCTTATGTCAATCAGTCCGCCTGTTGCTTCAACCAGTTCTGAAAGGCAGTTAAGGTGGCCACCGGCTCCGTGGTCGTGAAGCGAGATAACCGGATTAATGTCCGACTCGGCCATGGCACGCAGGGCATTGTACACCCGTTTCTGCATCTCCGGATTGGCCCTCTGTACTGCGTTCAGCTCAATCGAACTGTGGAACTCACCTGTATCGACTGATGAGACTGCGCCGCCACCCATGCCTATGCGGTAGTTATCGCCGCCAAGAAGAACCACCAGGTCTCCCTTAGCCGGTACTGACTTCTCGCTGTCCTGCCTGCGGCCGAAGCCGATTCCCCCGGCCAGCATTATTACCTTGTCGTAACCGTACTTTCTGAGTGATGTGAATGCCTCATAGGTGAGCACCGATCCGCAAATAAGTGGCTGCCCGAACTTGTTGCCGAAATCGCTGGCGCCGTTCGATGCCTTAATAAGTATATCTTCCGGTGTCTGGTACAGCCAATTCCTTGGTTCAGTTATTGTCTCCCAATCCCTGCCCTCCCCGTTACGCGGATATGAGGTCATGTAAACGGCCGTACCGGCCACCGGGAAAGCTCCCTTTCCGCCTGCTATCCGGTCGCGTATCTCACCGCCGGTTCCTGTTGAGGCGCCGTTGAAAGGCTCAACGGTGGTGGGGAAGTTGTGTGTCTCTGCTTTAAGCGAAATAACGGTTTCGGCCTCCTTAACCGTGAAATAGTCAGCTTTGTCCTGCACGCCGGGGGCAAATATCTCTGCAACAGGCCCCTGTATAAAGGCACAGTTATCGCGGTAGGCCGATACTACCCTGTTTGGGTTTGCCTTTGTGGTCTTCTTTATCAGCTGAAAAAGGGTACTCTCCCTCGTCTCGCCGTCAATCACAAATGTGCCGTTGAATATCTTGTGCCTGCAATGCTCGGAATTCACCTGTGAAAACCCGAACACCTCACTGTCGGTAAGCTTCCTTCCCAGCCGCGCGGAAAGGCTTCCGAGGTACTCAATCTCTTCCCCGCTGAGGGCGAGACCCTCGCTGAGATTGTATGCGGTAATATCATCAATCTCATAAACCGGTTCAGGCTTCCTTTCAATTGTGTATAAATCCTGCCCCAGTCCGTCATAAACCATCTGCAGCATCCTGTCGTAAGCAGGTTCGCCGGCGGGAACAGGGAAAAACTCTTCGATGCGGGTTATTCCCGACAGACCCATATTCTGGGTTATCTCAACAGCATTGGTACTCCAGGGTGTTATCATTTCCCGGCGCGGGCCGATAAACCTGCCTTCTGCCCTGTCATCCGCCAGCGGCCTGGCACCGCCAAACAGCCATGTCAGTTTCTCAATATCTGCCGCCTGTAAAGGAGTTAGGGTTCCGGCGGCTATCAGGCTTTTACCGGGTGATTCAAAGAAAAGGATCATCGTTATATGATATTATATTGATATACAGAGCGTTGACCGGGTATGCGGTAAATGCCGGCAGCTCTGCAAAGATAACCAATTGCCTTATAAAATCAACCCGGTCAATGGCTGTATGGCTCATTTAATAAAGCCGCTTCGCCTCAGAAGCGGTTCGGGCGAGGGGTCTCTCCCGCGGAAGTTGCGGTAAAGCACGCCGGGCTTTTCGCTTCCTCCCTTCTCAAGTATGTTTTTCCTGAATGAGGTGGCGGTAACAGGGTCGAATATCCCGTTTTCCCTGAAGAGGTCGTAGGCATCGGCATCAAGCACCTCGGCCCACTTATAGCCGTAGTATCCTGCCGCGTATCCACCGCCGAAAAGGTGGCCGAATGCAACGCTTATGGCTGTCCCTTCAACCTGAGGGAACAGTTCGGTTGCGAGAATGGCATTGCGTTCGAATGCGACCACCTCGGGGATTGTTTCATTTTTGAGGCTGTGCCAGGCCATGTCGAGCAGGGCGAAGCTGAGTTGCCTCACACATGCATAGCCTTCGTTGTAAACCGAGAGTTCCCTCAGTTTCTCAAGCACTGATGCGGGTATCTTCTCACCGGTAATGTAGTGTTCTGCCCATGTATTGAGCCACTCGTGCTCATACGCCCAGTTTTCCATTATCTGCGATGGAAGCTCAACAAAATCCCTGACGACGCTGGTTCCTGACAATGATTCGTAAGTGCATTCCGAGAAAACCGAATGCAGGGCATGCCCGAACTCATGCAGGAGCGTTGTAAGTTCGTTGTGCGTAAGCAGCGAAGGGGTTGATGAAGTTGGCCTTGTAAAATTCATAACCAGTGAGACGACCGGTCTAACATCACCCTCAGGTGTCCGGTACTGGTCCCTGAATGTTGTCATCCAGGCACCCCCGCTTTTGCCTTTCCTGGGGTGAAAGTCGAGGTACAGAAGCGCCAGATGCCGGTCGCCATCAAGCACTTCATAACCAGCTACATCGGGGTGATAGACAGGCACACCTGGGACCTCCCTGAAGGATATTCCGTAGAGCCTTGATGCGAGCGAGAATACAGCCTCCCTTACCGGTTCAAGCCTGAAGTAGGGACGCAGCATCTCATCGTCAATTGCAAGGGCCAGCTTCTTGTACTTCTCAGAATAGTAGGCCCAGTCCCATTTCATCATCTCGCCCTTAAGCCCTTCGCCGGCGGCGAATTCCGAAATCTTCCTGAAGTCGGCATGAGCGGCCGGAAGAGCAGCTGCAAGCAATTTACCGAGGAAACTTTTTACCCCGTCGGCCGAACCTGCCATTCTCTCTTCCAGGACAAGCGAGGCATAGTCGATGTAACCCAGCAGCCTGGCGAGTTCAAGCCTCAGTGCAACCATCTTCCCCACTATCCCGCAGTTATCGTGGCTGTTATTTCTGAAAGCCCTTGAAGAGTAGGCCCTGAACATCTTTTCCCTGAGTTCACGGCTGTCGGCATATTGCATAAAAGGCATATAGCTGGGCGCGTGGAGCGTGAATACCCAACCCTGCAGGTCTCTCGACTCTGCCTCTTCTGCAGCCTGTTCTCTTGCAGCAACCGGAATACCTTTCAGGTCATTTTCATTTTTAATATGCAGGAAGAAATCATTAGTTTCGGCCAGTACGTTCTCTTCAAACCTGAGCGAGAGGGTTGCAAGACCCGAGGTAACCTCCCTGAACCTGTCACGTTTGTAACCCTCAAGCCCGGCACCGCCAAGGACGAAGTTCCGGTAGGTTTTTTCAAGCAGCATCATCTGTTCGGGCGGATATACCATATAACCTCGGTTCCGGTACACATGGTCTATTCTTATAAACAGATCAGAGTTCAGGGTAATGTCATTTGAGTATTCGGTGAGCAGCGGAGAGGCTTCCATTGCGGCGGCCTGCAATTCGGGTGACGTGTCGGCATTGTTAAGGTTGAACAGCACCTGTGATATCCTGTTTACATCGCTGCCGCTGCGTTCAAGAGCCTCAACACTGTTTGCAAATGTCGGAGGTTCATGGTTTGATGTGATAAGGTCAATCTCTCTCTTAGCCATGGCTATCGCCTCCTTTATGGCCGGAAGGTAATGAGATACCTCAATATCGCCGAAAGGGGGGACATTAAAGGGTGTATCGGGGCTGGCCAGTAACGGGTTTGATTTATGCATGCCGGTTGAAGTAATTGTCGGCTCAAATATACCTTATTTATGGATTTATGCCGGTTGGGGGTGGTTCAGGCTGTAATGTTAAAAAAAATAAAAAAAACCTTATTCGTGGCAGAAGTGAAAAAAAGCACTACTTTCGCCAACATGAATAATAAACCGTTATACATCTGGCGCTGGCACAGCATACTCAGTTACGCTGTGAACCACCTTGTCGTATAACGCATAAGATATATCCTGTACCCGAGGCACACTGTTCACAGTGTGCCTTTTTTTTTGCGCAAAACCAATAACCACTTAATATTCAAAACTATGGAAAAAAGAAAGAAAATCAATCTGAGTGAAAGCGAGATGCCAAGGCAATGGTATAATATTCTGGCCGACATGCCCAACAAGCCGCTGCCACCTCTGCATCCGGGTACCCGTCAGCCTGTGGGCCCCGATGATCTTGCGCCGATCTTCCCGATGGAGCTGATTAAGCAGGAGGTATCGACTGAAAGGTACATTGACATTCCCGATGAAGTTCTCGATCTCTACCGGTACTTCCGTCCGTCACCTCTTTTCAGGGCTCATAATCTTGAGAAGCTGCTGGGTACAAAAAGCAAAATCTACTACAAGTACGAAGGGGGTAACTATTCCGGTTCCCACAAGGCGAATACTGCCATTGCCCAGGCCTACTACAATAAAAAGGAGGGAGTGCGGCGCATTACAACCGAAACCGGAGCGGGACAATGGGGTAGTGCAATGAGCTTTGCCTGCAACCATTTCGGATTGGAACTGCTGGTATTCATGGTTAGGGTGAGCTACGAACAGAAGCCGGGCAGGAAACTTCTTATGAACTCCTACAATGCCAAAGTGGTGCCTTCGCCAAGCAATATGACCGGTGCCGGCCGGAAGATTCTGGCGGCCGACCCTGACTCACCCGGAAGTCTGGGTATTGCCATTTCAGAGGCGCTTGAGATAGCCGTTCAGGACCCCTACACCAAGTATTCGCTTGGAAGCGTTCTCAACCATGTCATCCTGCATCAGACAATAATAGGGCAGGAGGCATTGCTGCAAATGGAGAAGGCAGGTGACTACCCCGATGTTGTAATCGGTTGTTTTGGCGGTGGTTCAAACTTCTCGGGAATTGCTTTTCCGTTCCTGCGAGAGAAATTTCTCAATAATCGCGATATAAGGTTACTGACTATTGAACCGGCATCATGCCCCAAACTTACCAGGGGCCGTTTTATGTATGATTTCGGCGATACAGCCGGAATGACACCACTGCTACCGATGTATTCACTCGGCCATAACTTCATACCCGAGAAGATACATGCCGGCGGCCTCCGATACCATGGCGCCGGTGTGCTTGTGAGCCAGTTGCTCCGCGACGGGTATGTCGAAGCCCGGGCCAAGATGCAGCGGGAGTGTTTCGAGGGGGGGGTACTGTTTGCACGTACCGAAGGTATACTGCCTGCTCCCGAGTCGACTTATGCTATTGCCGGCGCTCTGGATGAAGCCAGGAGGGCTGATATTGAGGGAGTTTCGAAGACTATACTCTTCAACCTTAGCGGTCACGGGCACTTCGATATATCGGCCTACGAGAAGTATTTTGAAGGGAACCTGCCCGATCATGCACTGACAGAAGCTGAAATAGAGGCTTCACTGCAGGGCCTTGACCTGCCGGCAATAGACTGATGAACATGTTCTGAAAGAGAAAACTGGCGCGGGTGAATACCCGCGCCAGTTTTTAATTTCTTATTCTTCCGCCCTTTCCGGGAACAAACCGGCCGGGCAGGTGTGCCGTTACTAAAATGGCAGAGAACCGAACTCCTCGTCTTCCGGAGGCGAATCTTCAAGACCCCCTGAAAGAGGTTCGTAATCCGCATCAGTGACTGATATCCTTTCAACTTTCCAGGCGTCGAGGTTTGTGAAGTAGCTTACACGCCCTTCCTTCTCCCACCGGTTCCCCTTGATATTGAAGAGTACACGCACATCTTCCCTTAAAAAGCTCTCATCAATTATGTCACACTTGTCCTGCAGCAGCTGAAACTTGATGAAGTCAACAAAGGTATTCCCTCCGGTCGACTCTTTCTTTTCAATCACAAATTCCCTCTTCCGGAATTTGTCGCTTACCTGCATAACGGGGGTGATGTCGACTACCCTGCCTGTAATCTCAAATGCCATTCTATTCCGATGTTGTTATTGCGATCCTTTCAATCATGTCTCCCTGCCTGATGGCGTCAATCACTTCGGTTCCCTCTTCAACAATCCCGAAACAGGTATGCTGACGGTCGAGGTGCTTCGTGTTTGCCCTGCTGTGGCAGACAAAAAACTGTGAACCTCCGGTGTTTCTTCCGGCATGAGCCATTGAAAGAACACCTCTGTCGTGAAACTGCCTTGCACCGCTGAGTTCACATTTTATGCTGTATCCGGGCCCTCCGGTACCTACCCGCGGATCGGCCATGTCCCTGGAATGGGGACACCCTCCCTGTATTACAAAGTTGGGAATGACACGATGGAATGCAAGGCCATCATAAAATCCCTCCTTCGACAGTTTGATGAAGTTGGCCACGGTTTGCGGGGCGTCATCCTCAAAAAGGGTCGCCACCATTACTCCTCTGGAGGTGTGGATCTCAGCCTTTATCACTGTTTGACAATCTCAAGGAGTTCAACCTCGAAGACAAGTGTTGCATAAGGAGGTATAACACCACCTGCACCGGCCTCACCATAAGCAAGTGTATAGGGAATGTAGAACTTGAACTTTGAACCCACGGGCATAAGCTGCAGACCCTCAACCCATCCGGGTATAACTCCGGTTACACCAAAGGAGACTGGCTCGCCACTTTCGTATGATGAGTCAAACGTCTGACCGTCAATAAGATCTCCTTTATAGTGAACCTTTACAACATCCTCGGTTGTGGGTTTCGCACCGGTTCCCATGGTAAGAACTTCATACTGAAGACCCGATTCGGTGACAATGATGCCTTCACGCTTTTTATTCTCCTCAAGGAAGCTGTTGTTCTTTTCAATTTCGTCCTTGTACATTTCCTTCATTTTCTCAGCTTCCATTTCCTGGAAATACTGCATGATGAAACCTCTTGCGGTTATGTCGTCCATGATATTCTTGTTGTTCTTCGAATCATCCATACCTTTGGCCATGATTCTGGGATCGATTTCGAAGCTGTCGGCCTGCATTCCGAAATAGATATTCACTCCAAAAGCATATGCAAGAGAGTCCTCCTTTGAGTCGACCTTCACGCTCTTGAATGAGTTATTCGTACATGACGATGCTGCAAGCGCAAACACGATGATAAGTGGTAACAGATTTTTCATTTTCATATTATTACATTATTTGTCAGAATTTGGCGCAAATATACTACATTGATTGATCGGTAAGACTGTTGAACCATATTATTTCAGATTTTCACAGCTCTTAACATATGTCGCTTCCCGGCGGCCCCACGGAGGAGATCAATCTGCAATCCTGCCGACTTTAGGGTGCGCCTGACTTCGCCCCTGGCCGAGTAGGTTACGAATATTCCACCGGGTTCAAGCAGCGCAACAACCCTCCGGAGAAGATCAGAGTTCCACATTTCAGGCTGTTTTGAAGGCGCGAATGCATCGTAATAAATCACATCGGCACGGCAATCCGGGATGTTATCAACCAGATCACCCTCAATCTTGTGAAGAACGAAGTGTTTATCAATTACCACTTTCCGGTTCCATGAAGCCCGATGGATGGCCGTGAAGAGGCCGGCGGCTCCCTTACCTGCCTGTTCGGGGAAATTGAGCGAGCCGGAAACAGCTGCTGGTAACGGATACTTCTCAATGGTAACAAATTCTGTTTTACGGTTCATCTCCCTGCTCCGCAGGGCTGTAAGCAATGCATTCAACCCGGTACCAAAGCCGGCCTCGAAAACAGTCACAACGCTCTTCCGGCAGTAGTCAAAACCGGCCCGTATGAATACGTGTTCCGATTCATTTATTGCTCCGCCGGTTGAATGGTAATGTTCGTCGAGCTCAGGCACATAAATAGTGTGGGAACCGTCGAGCGTAAGAACAACTTCACGTCTCATTGCGCAGAATCACTTTATTCGAAGGCCCATCACCAGAACATCATCAATCTGGTCGTATTCGCCTTTCCAGCCGATAAAAGCCTTGTCGATATGATCCATCTGGTCAGTCATCGGTTTTGGTGATATCGTCTCAAGCATCTCCATGAACGGCTTGTACATGAATTTTTTCCCCGATTCACCCCCGAACTGGTCGGCATAACCATCGGAAAACAGGTAGAGACTATCGCCGGGGTTAACTTTTATAATGTGGTTTGTGAATGCCGAAATATCAGTTACATGTATGCCTATCGGCATCTTGTCGGCAGGGTGCCGGGTAAGTTCTCCATTGCTGACTATATAGACCGGGTTGTTGGCACCTGCAAATTGTATGGTGCCAGCACGCCGGTCATATACTATCAGCGATATGTCCATCCCGTCCCTGGCTTCGCCTGTAACACCTTTCTGCCTCAGAGCCCTTATTATCTCATCCCTCAGCTTGTCAAGTATCCCCGAGGCTGTCTCTATTTCCGAAGTAATTACTATTTCATTGAGGAATGCATTCCCCAGCATACTCATAAAACCACCAGGTACCCCGTGCCCGGTGCAGTCGGCCGCTGCAATATATATCCTTCCCTTTTTCCTGAATCCCCAGTAGAAATCTCCGCTTACAATATCCTTCGGCCTGAAGTATATAAAATTCTCAATACCCCATCCGGTAAGAAAGTCGGGTGGGAGCAGAACAGCATTCTGAATCCTGGCGGCATACTGGATTGAGTCGGTAATTGACAGGTTCTTCTGTTCAATTATCTCCTTCTGCTGCAGAATCTCACTGTTCTTGATTTCGAGGTCGGCGTTTATCTCCTCGATCTTCTTTTTACTTGCCGCAAGCTTCTGATTCTTCTTTTTTGCCGTCACAAGGGTATAGAGAATCCCCAGTGCGACAAGAACCATCAGCCCGGCTATATAGGAAGTAAGTCTTCTCGCCTCCTGCTCCTGTACAAGTTCAAGCTGCTGCCTTTCGTTGGTGAACTGCAGTGAATCGCTCTTCTGCTTCTGTATCTCCGTCTTTACTCTCTCAATATTCAGCTCGAGTTCCTGTCTGGTATTTGCCAGCTCCAGCGAATCATTCCTTTCCTTTTGAACGCTTGCCTCCTCTCTCTGCCTCAGCAGTTCCAGTTCTTTCTGCGATATCTCGCTTCTGGCTCTCTCTACTGCATTCTGGGTGAGAAGCAATTCATACTCCTGGTTCTTTCTTAACAACTCAGCTTCCTGGTTCTTGATAATCAAATCCTTGAGCTCTTCATCGGCGATTTCCAATTTCAGATTCTGCTCAATGGTTTCATAATAGAGGGTGCGTTCGGCAAGTCTGTCGGCCCGGGTTTTTTTCTCAAAGGCTATCGCTTCATTAAGATTGAAATGCTTCTGATAATATTCAAGTGCCATTGGAAAGTCATTGCCCTTCTCAAGCACGTCGGCGTAAAGAGCATACCCGGCCTGCAGTGTTTCCTCTGCCCCCGACTCTTCGGCCGATGCAATGCAGTCCCTGCAATATATTTCGGCGTTGTAGAGGTCACCTCTTGCGTGATACACGGTTGCAAGCAGCAGCTCTATCCTGGCCTCCTCGGCCGCCTGACCTGTCTCTTCAGCCAGCTTCTCTGCTTCAGTAAAATAGTAAAACATGCGTGATTCGCTGCCCAGATTCTGGTAGCAGATGGCCAAATTGGCATAAACACCGGCCAGACTGACTTTATCCTCAGGGTTAACAAGGCAGTATTCCATTGCCCTCTCAAACCTTATTAGTGCGGAGTCGTATTCGGCAACCCTGAAGTGGAGAAAACCCATATTATTGTTTAGCATCAGAGCCTGCTGTCTGTCGCTGCGGGGGACGAGTGAAAGATTCTTCCTTGCCAGATTAAGCGCAGCCCTGTTGTCACCAGCTGCGGCAAGTATCGGTATTGCTTCATTGTTGATGCTGATAAGAGTGCTGAAATCCCCGGCTGCCGTTGCCCGGTAACGGGCTGTATCGTACCATGCCAGTGCACTCTGAAACCCTTTCCCGTTGCTATAGTTTCGTGCAGCGTTGAGTGCTGTCCCGGCCTTGCTCCCGGGGTCCGACTCAGGATAGATTCCATATTCCCTGACGAAGTGTCCTGCCGCAATAAAAGGCACTTCAAACGCCTCATACCTTCCGGCTATCTTCCTGTATACACGGGCAGCCGGCAGTGAGTCGTGCGACATCCTGTACTTGCCGGCTGCCATAAGCAGATACCTTAGTGTGAAATCCCAAATCCCCGTACTGTCATACAGGGCAGCAAGTCCCTCGTACACCATGGCTTCTGTGTAGGGCAGATTTCCGGAAGTGCATATCTGCCTTGCTTCAAGCAGATAATCCCTTGCGGTTTCAAAACTGTCACCTGTTCTGTAATTTGCCGCCAGTGCAATAAGAGTGACAGCCCTGAGGGAATCAGATTCCTGCCCGGTGAACATGACCCCATCCATATTTGTTCCGGCATGATTCAGTGCAGCACCGTTGCTGTAACAGAAAGCAGACAGCATGACCGCTGATATTGCCGATATCATCTTTTCCCTCAGCATCAGTTAATTCTGTAGGTTAAACCAATACTGATGGTCCTTCCTGCCTGCGGACTGTATGGCAGTGGTGCGGCAAGTTCCGAATAGACAGGCCCTCCGTATCTCTCGTCAAAAAGATTGGTTACTTTCACGAAGGTTCTCAGATTATCGCTTACCCTGTAGGTCAGAGAGGCATCCATGGAGTAAAAACCATCCATGTTCCTGAAGAGCTCATTGTACAGCTCCTCAAAGGGAATCAGTATCCTTAGCCAGTTGCTCTCCCAGATTGAGATTATGCTCAGATTCAGGTTCCTGGCCGGTTCCATGCTTACCTTCAGCTGGCCGAAGTGGTTGGGTATCAAGGTGAAATCGGTAATCAGTTTGCCTGCTATCTCCAACACATCAGGGAATGATTCGCTCGACTTTGCAAAGGTAAGGCTCAGCTCAGCGTTCAGTTTTATTGAGTTTACCAGGTTGTTTACAAGGAGTGTTGCCTGCAGCCCGTAGAGCCTTGAAATGGCCTTGCTGTTGTTTGCCCTCATCAGCACCGTTGAAGTGTCATTTGGAATTATTGCCATCGGCAGATCAATATCCTTTATCAGTACGGGACGGTCAAGTATAATGTTCCTGATCTCATTGTAATAGACTGAGAGGTTCAGCCTGGTTTTTTCCGACAGTTTACGGTTCAGCCCGAATTCCACTGACATGTACTTTTCGGGTTCCAGGGCAGGGTTGGGAACGGAAAGGTAAAGAAGGGAGTCGCGATTCGCGCCTGCCTTGTAGGCAATTGACTGATAAGCCAGTGAGGCCGGCGGTGCCTTGTATGCAAAACCGACTGAGGCCCTCGTGGTGGTTCTTGAATTATGGTTGTATAACCCGGCAAGCCTCGGTGAGAAGCTGAAACCGTATACCGAGTTCCGGTCAAACCTTACCCCCCCCATGAACCTGAGTTTCCTGTAGGAATAGTAGGTCTGGCTGAAGAATCCGAAGTTATGGTAGTTGAGTGGATTTAGACCGAATGTCCCTGCAATGGGATCGGTCGCTTCAACAGTCTTGCTGAATGAACCGTATTTATCGGTGTCAAACGGCGCATCGAGGTAGTTCGTCTGTGGAAGGTTGCCGGAGTAAAGATATGTCACTCCTGAAATGATCTCGAGCCCGTTTAATGGCACCACAGTTACAAGCTGCTCGAAGAGTATATCGTTGCCGGCCGAATACCTGTATACCTTTTCGGTATAGTCGATGAAACTGACACCAATACTCGAATTGTTGTCCATACGGTAAATCTGGCTCGAGAGGTTGGTGGTGCTTGTCAGTGTCCGGCTCCATTCATGGTTGTAACTCAGCGTGGCCTGGCTAATGTTCTCGCCCCAGAAGGTTTGCGGGTTATCGTACCTGAAAAGATAGGCCGACTGGCCAAGGGCACTGTGCGACTTGCGGTACATATTGTTGAACGACACCGCGAAGTTGCGGAACCGGAGGTTGAAACCGAGAAGACTGCTTTCCGACGGCAGGTCCTCAATGGCCGGCATGGTAAGGGTTCCGTTATAATTCCCCGGGTAGTTGGCTGCAACGAAATTGTTTATGTCGGCTGTTACTCCATTGAAAAGCTCTTCATTTACCTCAAGCGGTTCGTAGGTGGTTCCTCCGATATCAAACTTATAACCTCTCTCCTGCAGATAGTGAAGGGGATTGTAAACCTCCTCATAGCCGTCACGAAGATTGAAATCCTGCTGGCTGGTAAGACTCCCGTAGAAGCTGTACTGCAGTATGTTCTTGTTTCTTCCGGCCTTGCCGCCCACCATGAAGTTTGAATTGCGGTACCGGTTTTCTCCGAGGCTTATGTCGGCCAGGGCGAAAGTTCCTTTGTCGGCCTCGCGGGTTATGATGTTAATCACTCCTGAAACTGCATCGGCTCCATATACAGCTGCCGCCGGCCCGTAAATGATCTCAATCCGCTCGGCCTGCCGCACCGGCAGCTGTGCCATAACCGGCATCCCTTTCACAACGCTGGGCTTCACGGGCATGCCGTTGATCAGAATCATGGTGTAGAGGTTGCCGGTCAGTCCCCTCAACTGGAATGTCTCACCCAGTTCACCGGTGCCGGGCTGGCTGACCCTCATGCCAGGAAGACTCTTCAGTACATCGGTAAGCGACGAGTAATGATTGTTCTCAATCTCCTCCCGGGTTACAACGTGAATGGTGATAGGCAGGTCGCTTATCCTTTTCGAACTGCGGCTTGCCGACTGAACGCTCATTTCGGCACTGTCGGTAGTTATAACAAGGTCTTGCCTGTCAAGTTTCTGCAGTGCAGTTTTTGGCGGAACCCCGGCCTCCTGCCCGCGGGAAACCCCTGCCAGCAGAAGCAGGATAGTAATAAGTATGCCTGTTTTCATCTTTTCTCTCAGCGATTAAAATTACGAAAAAAATGAAAACAGGCATACCCTGTAACAGTTCACTATGCCGGTTACTGTTTTGCCAGCATATAATCGAGCAGTCTCGCTACCGATTTGTGGTACTCGCACTCAAGTTCCAGCATGGTGAGCATACCTTCATACTCCGATTCCATGAAAGCAAAGTAATCGGTCACAGTTATCTCCCTTTCCGAAAGCGCTCTCACTGCCATGGCAGAAACATTGCGCGGAACCGTGGCCAAGACCGTCTCAAGGTTCGACCGCACAAGCATGCAGTACCCATATTCAGCCATAGTTTCAGAAACAAGGTAACCTACTGTTGCATCGCGCTCAGTAGCTGCAGCACCGGCACGTGCCTCAGAAAGCTTTACCAGGTTGCGGTTTGGCCACAGCGGAACAGAAATGCCAACCCTTGGACCGGTATGATGCTCATTTCCAATAATCTCGGAACCGAAACCAACCTCCAGGCCAGGCAGGTTCTGTGACCGCGACAGACCGGTCTCCATCAGGGCAAGGGCATACTCCTGCTCCTTCAGCATGAACGCCGGATGAGCCCTTCGCCTGGCTTCTGCCAGATCGTCAGCCGCGGGGAGCTCATCCCGGTCATATTCAGCTCCGTCGAGGAGTCCGGCATTGCCACCCGAAATGTAATCAAGCCTGACATTCAACGATCCTAACCTGGCCCCCTCCGAAGCTGCTTCACTCCGGGCCTTCGCCAGTTCGGTGGTTATTCTGTTCATCTCGAGAACCGACACTGCACCTGATTCAAAAAGCATTTTCCACGCCCTTTCCAGCGAATCATACCCGGCAATTTTCCTGGCCAGCAGTTCCGCACGTTTCGTGTGCAGAATGTAATCGTAGGCCAGAAGCCTTGCCTCGAGCAACACACCTATCTTCCCCGACTGAAACTCAGTCTCGGCGAGCAGGTAACTCTCGCGGTTAAGCTTTCCCCTTATTATATATGTAGTGGGAAAATCAAACGACTGCGACAACTCAAATGTTCTCTTGAGGCCGATTGATGATGGTGTTCCGGGAAAATGACCGTACCCGGCCGAAAGGGCGCCCGGTGTGTTGCCAGTTTTCAATTCGGCAGCCCTCTCACTCAGCACCGCACCGTAGTAGATTATTACCGGATTGCTCTTCTCCACCTCCCTTAGGAATGGAACTGTGCCCTGGCCTGCCGACTGAAGGCAGACGCATATGGCTATAATTGCTGTTGAAATTGTAGTTCTCATATAATAAGGGGTATTACAGATTATCAGGTTGCCGCCCGCCGTTTTCAGGCAGGACTGGTTTTTTACGACTGATCATAAAATAGACTGCCGGAATGACGAAGATATTCAGCAGGGTGGAACTCAGTAGTCCGCCCAGTATGACCACTGCCATCGGACTCTGTATCTCGTTGCCGGGTTTTTCTCCGCCGGCAGCCAGCGGAATCAGCGCCAGCGCTGCCGTGAGTGCCGTCATAAGGATGGGATTCAGCCTGTCGGCCGATCCGTGTATTATACGCTCCTTAAGGTTTCGGTCTTCCCCTTCCAGGTGCAGATACCTCGAAATGAGAAGTATTCCGTTTCTGGTGGCAATGCCAAACAGGGTAATAAACCCGATGATGGCCGGTATGCTCATCACACCTGTTGTCAGCCTAATGGCGAATATTCCGCCTATAAGGGCCAGCGGAAGGTTCAGCAATACTATCCATGCCAGCGTACTGTTCCTGAATTCATTGTATAGTACAATAAAGACCGCCAGAACTGCAAGCACCGATGCGAAGAGTATCCTTCGGGTTGCACGTGCGGCACTCTCAAACTGACCGCCATACTCTACCCTGTAGCCAGCGGGGAGCTTAATATTGTCGTCTATCCTGTTGCGTATCTCCGCCACCAGGCTCCCTACGTCACGGCCGGCAGCGTTTACCGACACCACAAGCTTGCGCTTCACATTTTCGCGGTTTATACCATGCGGCCCCGATGATGAGGTTACATCGGCCACAAACGACAGAGGCACCTTCTGTCCGTCGTAAGTATCGATCATCGCGTTTCTGATTCCCTCGAGCGACCCTCGTGCCTCATTGCTGAAACGCAATACCAGTGGAAACCTCATCTCATCAATAAACACATCGGAAACCTGTCTTCCGCCGAATGCGGTCTCCACGAATTCCGCAAACCTGTTAACCGGTATGCCGTAGCGGGCCAGCATTTCGCGCCTAGGTGTTATCTTAAGCTGAGGTGTCTCAACTAGTGGTTCCACAAAAAGGTCGCCAATGCCTGAAACACCCGCAATAGCCTCCTTAATTTCGTTACCCGTGCGGTAGAGGTCGTTCAGGTCGTCGCCGAATACCTTTATGGCAATATTGGTTCTGCTGCCCGACAGCATGTGGTCCATACGATGGGTTATAGGCTGGCCAACCTCAATACTTACACCCTGAAGCACTGACAGCTTTTCCCTTACTTCAGCCATAAAACTATCCCTTGATCGCTTTCCCAGTGTAAATGGTACATCAAGCTCAGAATAGTTTTCATCGAACGAGTGTTCTGCCAGTTCGGCCCGCCCGGTCTTTCTTGCAACCGCCTGAACTCCGGGTATGCTGAGCATAATTTGTTCAGCCTGCCTGCCAATCCTGGCCGACTCATCGAGTGAAATCCCCGGCATGGCCGATATGTTTACAGTAAGAGCCCCTTCGTTGAATGGAGGCAGGAATGACGAACCGAATGTGAGTGTTGTTGCCAGTGCCGCCAATAGCAGAGATGCCGCAATAATTGCCGTTACGGCAGGCCTGTCAAGCGCTCTGCCAAGTGCTCTCCTGTACAACCGGCCCAGGTTCCGCTCAACCCAGGAACCCTTAATGTTTCGCTCAAGCCGCTTCTCGTCGGTTAGCAGGTAGCTGCACATAACCGGGGTGAGTGTGAGCGCTATGATGAGAGAAGCAGCCAATGAGATGATAAACGATATGCCAAGCGGCTTCATCATCCGGCCTTCCATGCCTTCCAGAAGGAAAAGCGGGATGAAGGTAATAATGATTATGAGGGTTGCATTGAAAATGGAGGTCCGTATTTCTGAACTTGCATCAAATACCACTTTCATGGCAGGCTGGCGCTCCTCACGAGGCAGCGCAACGTTTTGCCTTAGCCTCCTGTAAACGTTTTCAACGTCAATTATTGCGTCGTCAACTATCGAACCAATGGCAATCGCCATGCCGCCCAGGCTCATTGTGTTTATTGTGTAACCCAGCAGCTTCAGCGTCAGTACCGAGGCTATCAGCGACAATGGTATGGCTGTGAGGCTGATGGCGGTGGTGCGCGGATTCATGAGGAATATGAAAAGGATAATCACCACAAACAGACCTCCCTCAACCAGGGCTTTCATTACGTTGTTTACCGATGTCCGGATAAAAGCGTCCTGGTTGTAAATATCTGTATGGAAGGTAATTCCACTGCCAAGATTGGTGCTTATCTCAGCCAGTGCACTCCTGATATCTTCGGTGAGCCTTATTGTGTTAATGCCGGGCTGCTTGGTAATGGTAGCAAGTACTGCATCTCTGCCCCTGTAGGAACCATAGCCTATGGCAAATGAAGCTCCTTCCGAAACCATGGCAATGTCTCTTATCATAACGGGTGTGCCGTTTCTTACAGCCACAACTGCCGACCCGATCTCCTCAGTGCTTGTTGTTCGTGCAATTCCCCTGACTATGTACTTGCTCCCATACTCGTTTATGAAGCTTCCCGAGGTGTTACTGTTAATCGATTCACACACCGCTGTAAGCTCATCGAGAGTGATACCGTAAAACTGCATCCGGAAGGGGTCGGCCAGTATCTGGTACTCCTTTGCCTCTCCTCCAATTGTTGTAACCTGCGCCACACCGGCCACCGACAGAAGCCTTGGCGTTACTGTCCAGTCGGCAATGGTCCTCAGTTCCATCATGCCGATACTGTCTGATACCATCGCCACAATCATCATCTCTCCCAGCAGCGACGACTGAGGGGCAAGTACCGGTTTGCTTACTCCTTCCGGCAACTGGTCGTTTACCTGGAAGAGCCGTTCAGTTACCGTCTGACGGGCGTCATAAATATCAGTATCCCAGTCGAATTCAACCCAGACTATCGAAAAACCCATTGATGAGCTTGAACGTACCCTTCTTATTCCTGTCGATCCGTTTACCGATGTCTCAATCGGAAAAGTAACCAGTCGCTCAACCTCCTCAGGAGCCATGCCGTGAGCCTCAGTCATTACCACTACTGTGGGGGCGGTCAGTTCGGGGAAAATATCAATGTCCATATTTATGGTGACATATATCCCCGAAATCAGCAGCAACAGCGCGCCTATTGCTACAGGCAGCCTGTTGTGCAGCGAAAAATCTATTATCCTGTTAAGCATGGCACCTCCTAATGTTTGTGGGTGTCGGGTGCGGTTGTGCTCATAAGCGACATCTTGATTGCATAGGCTCCTGTGGCCACAACCGTCTCATCTTCAACAAGTCCCGATATTATCTCGGTGTATTCTCCGTCTGTCATCCCTTTCGCAACATATCTCTTGACAAAGGAATGATCACCCTCCTCGACGTAAACGAAGTATTTTCCAAACTCCTCAAGAATGGCAGAGTTGGGGACAGTAATGCAATCATCAGCAGGTGTTACCATCAGATATACCTCGGCATAGGTGCCTGGTACTATCTCATTATCGAAATCGAAACTGAAAAACAGAGGCAGATAGTGGCTGTCACCCAAAGTGCTCCTTGCGTATGATATCTTCCTGCCGTTCATCCCGGTGGTCTTGTAAAGCTTATCGCTGTAGGCAAGCCTGAAGTGGGCATGTGTCACCTCACCAAGTCTTGAAATATGCGATGGAGGAACCTCGGCCCTGAGAACAAGGTTGTGCTCGATTATGACGGAAAGCAATGTTTCACCCGAAGTAACCTTCGAGCCTTCGGTCACCCTTACCCGGTCGATGTATCCGTCGGCAGGGGAGGTTACTACCTTGCCGTTCTCGCTGTAGGCAGCCCTGAGGTTCTCATACCTTACCGATGCTTTCTCGAAAGTGTTCTTTGCCTCCAGATAGTGATCCATGGTAATCAGCTTATCCACTATCAGACGCTCAGCCCTTTCAATGAGCGTACTTGCTCTCTGGTAATCTGAACGGGCCTCCAGCAGTTCTACTTCAGTATTGTCGGCAGCCAGCTCATCGCCCGAAACAATGAACAGGGGAGTTCCCTTTTTTACCTTCATGCCGGGAAACAGGAAATGATCGGTTAGCCTGACAATGCCCGACGCCTTTGATGTGACGTTTATTATGTCCTTGCTGTCGGGCAGAATCGTACCTCCGGTTCTTATAACAAAACTGAAAGGGCCCCTCACGGTTTTAATAATTGTGTGGTCGGGTATTGTACCTTCTGTTTCTTCACCGGCCGGTTCGTCATAATGTATCGTACCGTCGGCATGCACATGAAAAGAACCCTTGTTTTCCGGCTCTTTCCCATTCCCCTGTTTCTGACCGGTGTCGTGTCCGTCACGGCATCCTCCAATGCAAACGGAAGATGCAATAATGGCTATATAAATAAGAAATTTACTCATGATTAATGAATTATAAGCTTAAAATAAATAAAGATGGATCAGGCACGGCATCAAGACCGTAAGCCAGTTATGCTTTCAGCAACGGGGGCGCCCTCAGGCATTGGTGCCGGTAGCGCAGCCTCTCAGAAAAAGGTGCCTCATTGTGGCTCCCCGACAACGGAACAGCAAATACGTGATTCAGGCATAGATGGCTTATTGCGGTGTAGAACGGCAAATCATTGTCGAGCGGATGATAGGGCCCTGATGAAAAATGACATATGAAATGGTTGTGGCTGCCCGCCGGAACGGCTTGTGAATCGTTAATGAAGGCGCTGTGGCTTTCTGCTCTCTCCGGTATTTGATGGGCGCCACCAGACGAACCATGGCAGCAATGATATACCGATTTGCATTCCGGGGCCTTATTTGCCTGATGGTTGTGTGGAATCACGTCGTGAAGGAATATTATCACCCATGAAACCAGAACCGGTATTGCCGATATATAAGCTCTTCTTCTCACTTCAATTATTGCCGTTTACAAATATAGGAAAAGAATGTAAATTGAAATCATACCGGTAGAGGTTCCTGATTCATCACGGTTAAAAACCGGTTGGTAAGTAAATATTCAAATAAGTGAGCATTAGAATCACAATTATTAATTTTGATTACCTTATTACAAAATACTTACCCTATTATGACAGGCCTGATCTCACTCGATGCTTTCATTTTCGGACTCTTAAGCGCTGCAGCCCTTCCGCTGGGAGCAATGCTGTCATTCAGGTGGACGCCCAAACCGGTGGTACTCGCGTCAATGATGGCTCTGGGTGCCGGAGCCCTGCTGGCTGCACTCACAATCGACCTTGTGGCCGAGTCGGTCGAGCATGGCCAGTTCTATCCCCTGGCAGCAGGCATGGTAGCAGGCGGTATCTTCTTCTCGCTGCTGAACTCATTAGTGAACAGTCAGGGCGGATTTCTTCGAAAAACGGCTACAATTCTTACTCACATTTCCAGGAAGCAGGGTGTCCGGCAAAAGAGACTGATGGAAAGGCTCAGCAAGGTGAGTATGTTCAGAAAACTTCCCCCGTCACAGATCAACCATTTACTTCCTTACCTCCACAGGTACTCTTACAGGCAAGGTAAGATGATGGTCCACGAGGGTGATCCGGGCGATCTCTTCTTCTTTATCGAATCGGGTTCAGCAATTGTAATGGATGACAATACCAATCAGGTCGTATCAATACTCTCGGCCAACGATACCTATGGCATCACCGAGCTTCTTACCGGTAAATCACACGATTATACAGTGGTGGTAAAGGACGATATGCACATCTGGGTGGTAACAAAGGAGGCAATGGATAATCTGTTGAAAGCCAATCCTGTGCTGGCTGCCGACCTTAGGAGGATGGTCTCCGACGAGATAAAACTCCTGGAGATACGGGAGGACATAGATAAGGATAAGGCAGAATCCTGGTATGCTGAAGCCCTCGATCATTTCGTTGAGAAGCGATCATCTGTCAACGATGCTGATATTCACGCCGAGATTAAGGAGCACGGGAATGCGCCAATGGCCATATGGCTCGGCATACTGCTCGATGGCATACCCGAATCTATAGTCATAGGTTCCAGCCTGCTTCTTGAAAGTAAGGTCAGTCTGTCCCTGATGGCCGGCCTTTTCCTGTCAAACTTCCCTGAAGCATTGTCGAGTTCTGTTGGCATGAAGAAACAGAAGATGTCAAGCTTCAAAATACTTATGATGTGGACATCAATTATGGTAATCACAGGAATAGGAGCCTTCGCGGGCAACGTCTTCTTCGAAAACGTATCTCCGGGTATTTATGCCCTTATCGACGGTATGGCGGCCGGGGCAATGCTTACAATGATAGCTCAGACAATGCTCCCTGAAGCATTCCATATAGGAGGTTCGGTGACCGGCTTGTCGGCCCTTGGCGGCTTCCTTGCTACCCTGTTCTTCCGAGTGATAGGGTAAGAAGTAGTAAGAATCTGATGGTTAGCGGTTACTTCAGCGCTGCAATAGCCTTGTCGTAGTCAGGCTCCTGTGTGATCTCGGGAACAAGCTGGGTGTAAACAACCTTGCCTGTTTCATCCGTAACCACCACGCTGCGTGCATAAAGACCTGCCAGCGGACCGTCAACCAGATCAACACCGTAAGCTTTACCGAATTTGCTGTCGCGGAAACCTGAAAGAGTTACAACATTATTGATCCCCTCAGTTGTGCAAAACCTGCCCATCGCAAATGGGAGATCCTTTGATATTGCCAGTACAACTGTGTTCTCAAGGCCCGCCGCCTTCTCGTTGAACTTTCTTACCGAAGAGGCGCAAACGCCTGTGTCGAGACTCGGGAAGATGTTCAAAACCAGTTTTTTACCCTTGTAGTCATCAATTCCTGCCTCGCCCAGGTCTGACTTAACAAGCCTGAATGATGGCGCCTTCTCTCCTCTTTTCGGCAGCTCGCCGCTGGTGTTTACAGGATTACCCTTTAATGCTGTCTTTGCCATAGATATATAGTTTTGTGGTTTTTGTTCATGATCGTTAAACAACAAAGGTAACCAAAGGTTTGCCTGTTTGTATGGCCCTTGCCAACAATTCTTTCAGATCCCCGCCTGTTGTGGGCTTACTTTACATACATTTGCAGTTTTAATCATAAAGTATGAAATACGATATTAAACCAGGCATAAAGGGACTTATTTTTGACCTCGACGGCACGCTTGCCGATTCAATGCCTCTTCATTTCAGTGCCTGGCGGAACACCATGGCCAGATACAATGCAACTATCGACTCCGCGTTCCTCCGTGCACACATGGGAACTCCCGGATGGGATATAGCAGCCGAGCTCATAAGAGTAAACAATATTGAAGGAAAGGTAACCGTCGAAGAGATCCTTAAGGTCAAGCTTGAAGAGTTCCTAAAGGTTCAGAACCTTGTACCACCCGTTGAACCGGTGGTTGCAATCGCCAGGAAATACCATGGTATTCTGCCCATGTCGGTCGGAACCGGGGGGCATCGTGATGCAGTTGAGCGAACGCTTGATGTGATAGGAATGAGAAAGTATTTCGATATCATAATCACTGCAAATGACGTAGAACGCCATAAACCGCACCCCGATACCTTCCTGCGCTGCGCCGAACTTATGGGTGTTGAACCCGGGTTTATTGAGGTCTTCGAGGACGGCGACCTGGGCATCGAAGCCGCCCTCCGCGCCGGAATGATACCTACCGATGTCAGATCATGGTATAACTCAGAATGGTAGCAGTTGTTTTACTGCTTCATCCTGATGCCTTTCAGAACAAACTGTATACAATACCGGCGTTTATTGTCCCTGACAGGAATGAGGTGAAAATCCTCGAGCCGTCAGGGTCAAGGTTGGTAAATGTATCAATTCCAGATCTGTTGTATTCCGCATTCAGACTGAATGTCCCGGTCAGCCTTGGTGAGAAGTAATACACCGCCTGAATTCCGGGATAAATAAAAACTGCCTTGGTTTTCCTGCGGGTTATAAATTCCGGGTCGGCCGGCTCATCAGGCTCATATCTCGAACCTGAACCATTAACCGATCCGTATATGGAGCCTTCTATCGACGTTCGCGAATCGGGAAACCATGTAAGCGAAATATTAACAGTAGATAGGGTGGTTTGAGTTCCTTTAAGTCCCATATTCATGGTAGCGTCATCTTCCCCAAACGGCTGTAAAATATAAAAGCTGGTCTCCGCGAAAGCGGAAAGCTGCCAGTATAGGTCTATCGGTTTGTGGTAAGCAAGCTGAGCAGTTACACCATATGTATACCTGTTGTAATGGGTCTCATACGTTATCCCCGGTGCCGGGTAGGCCGGTAAAATAATCAGACTTCTTAACTGCCGCGATGTTTCAAGACGGTTTATCAGGCCTGCGCTCAGGTTATACCCCGACAACCGTTCAGGTCCCGAAGAATAGTCCCAGTTGTCATTTATCAGTGCAGCGTACTCCATGTCCGTTTCAGCCACAATCCCTTTATCCTTCAGGAAAGCATCGATCACCATCAGCTCTTCAATCTTTCTCAACCGTGAATCCAGTATCCGCTTACGCTTTATTGATGAAATCTCCCTGGCCATCTCTATTACCACCTCATCTGAAGGGAGAGCCTCTATCTTTCCGGCCTTGTGGAGGTCTTCGAGTATGTAGATCGCCAGCCTTGCATCCTGCACCGGCTCAACGCGGCCAATGCCAGCCGATACCGGTATGCTTATTGACAGGCCCCTTTCGTTTACAGATTCACTTTGCTCAGTCGTGCCATTCTCCTATTCCAGCCTGTCCGATGAGAGTAAACTGATGTTCATGAAGGGATCTGTCCCAAGAAAGAACTTTTCACCGATGAAGTATTTCTGCGAAAGCCCCAGTCTTAAATCTACAGGGAAGGAGCCCGAACGGTTTAGATAATCGGTGATTGCAGATACTTTAGAAACCTGCGGACTTGCCGACATATATCCTGTAATGGTTCTCTGAACGGAATTACTGTTTCTGAACAGGCTGTAGCTGGCATTAAGGGTGCCCCACAGTGAATTTGAGGCGCCAATCAAACGTTCCCCTGGTGCAGAGCCGGGGAGATTCTGATGAAAGGTAACTGCCCTGAATGAAGGATACAAATCGAGCCGGTGGGTTTATATGTCGGGCAGTTTGTATGACGACAAATCAAAATCTGAATACTGGGCTGCTGTATGTACCAGACATACAGCATAAAGCAGGAATGTGGAAGGAACTCTTTTCATCTGTTTCAGGATCATTGTTTAACATTGCTTTAATTCAAGGGCAATTTATAAAGAAATACCCAATACCAACTCTTAACGGAGTCTCTATTCATGTTAACCCGCAACCCGCAACCCGAACCCTCCTTCGACAAGGCTCAGGAGGGCGAAGCCCGCAACTCCTTTGCGCCCTATTTCCTACGCCATTACGTCATTACGTCACTACACCATTACGCCATTTTCCTCACCTGCTCGTAGACATTTCTTGCCGTGAAGCCGAATTTCTCATCAAGTGTTTCATATTTAGCCGAATAGCCAAAGCTGGTTACTCCCCACACCTTGCCCTTGTCTCCGGCCAGCCCCTGCAGGGTTACGGGTAGCCCTGCTGTCAGTCCGAACACCGGAACTCCCGGTATGATAACCGAATTGCGGTATTCCTCCGACTGATTCCGGAAGAGTCCTTCCGAGGGCACCGACACAATTCTGACCTTAATGCCGTCATTTTCTAGAAGTACACCTCCCTCAAACAGGGTTGCAACCTCCGAACCGCTGGCTATCATAATCACATCGGGCTTACCTGCGCAATCCTTTACGATGTATGCACCCTTCGATGCGTTAAGGGAATCTTTGTACCTGCTTTCCGATACAGCAGGCAACGAGACGATATTCTGGCGCGAAAGAATAAGTGCGGTGGGTGAGTGGGAATTCTGCATTGCCATTTTCCATGCTACCGTGGTCTCATCGGCGTCGGCCGGCCTGAGTACAAGCATACTGTTTTTTCCCGAGTGGTTTTTCAGGTGTTCCATAAGCCTTATCTGTGCTTCCTGCTCGACAGGCTGATGGGTTGGACCATCTTCGCCAACACGGAATGCATCGTGAGTCCATATATAAATTACATGAAGCTCCATCAGGGCGGCAAGCCTGGCTGCGGGTTTCATATAATCTGAAAAGACAAAGAAGGTCCCCCCGGCAGGAATTACTCCGCCATGCAGAGCCATTCCATTCATTATTGCCGCCATGGTAAGCTCCGATACCCCTGCATGCAGGAATGCCCCTGAGAAATCACCCCTGGTGAAGGGTTTGGTCATTTTCAGGAACCCATCGGTTTTATCACTGTTGGCAAGGTCGGCCGATGCAACAATCATGTTCTCAACCTTTGTTGCGAGAAATGACATTACTGTGGCCGATGCTGTCCGTGTTGCAATACCCGGCTTCTGGGCTACAGATGCAAAGTCAACTGCGGGAAGCTTGCCTGAATAGAAGAGCTCAAGCTTGCGGTTCAGCTCCTTGTTTGCAGCAGACCACTCATCATACTTCCGGGTCCAACCTTCAGCCTCGGCTGATTTCCTCTCAAGTACATCTGAATATAATTTCAGTACATCATCGAATATTCTGAAGGGATCAGCCGGTTCACCACCGAGATTTACAACCGACTTTTCGAACGAAGCCCCGGCATGACTGACAGGCTGACCATGCGTTGATGTCCTGCCTTCAAACTTGTTGCCTTCACTGTCAGCCAATCCCTTACCCATTATCGTTTTGCCGATAATCAGTGTGGGCCTGTCGCGCTCGGTTACGGCTGCATTCAATGCCCTGCGTATTTCGCCGTGATTATGACCATCAATAGTTGTCACCTTCCAACCCCACGATTCATATTTCTTCGCAGTATCTTCGGCTGTCACTGCACTCGTTTCGGTTGAAAGCTGAATGTCATTCGAGTCAAAAAACATTATCAGGTTAGCCAGTCCGAGGTAACCGGCAATCCTTCCTGCACCCTGGGAAATCTCCTCCTGAATACCACCATCGGAGATATAGGCATATATCTTGTGTGAGAAGAGCTCACCAAACCGCTGTGCCAGAAATCTTTCCGCAATAGCAGCACCTACAGCCATTGTATGGCCCTGGCCGAGCGGACCGCTGGTGTTTTCCACTCCTCTCTCAGGGTCCAGCTCGGGATGCCCCGGTGTGCAGCTTCCCCATTGCCTGAAACTTTTTATGTCATCCGACCCGTAGTGCCCGCAAAGATGAAGTATTGAATAAAGCATTGGCGACATGTGCCCCGGATCAAGGAAAAACCTGTCGCGGTTTATCCAGCATGGATTGGACGGATCGAATTTCAGAAACTCACTGTATAGTATATGAATGTAATCGGCACCCCCCATAGCTCCCCCGGGATGACCCGAATTGGCCTTCTCAACCATAGCCATCGATAGTATCCTGATGTTGTCAGCTGCCCTTCTGTTTACGTCTTTTGTCATATTCTCTGTTAATAGTTTGTGTGTGGATGCGAAATTATGAAACTTTTACCGGAAAACCATAAAGTGTATAAAATACAATTATAGAGTTCATAGAGTTCATAGAGTTCATAGAGTTCATAGAGTTCATAGAGTTCATAGAGTTCATAGAGTTCATAGAGTTCATAGAGTTCATAGAGTTCATAGAGTTCATAGAGTTCATAGAGTTCATAGAGTGAACTAAAGTGAACTAGAGTGATCTTATGTGAGCTGGAGTTTGGTACATGGGATAGAGGCAGACTGGAAGCGGGGAGGTGCTGGTGCGGAAGGGTGAGATTCAGTCGATGCGGAAGCCCAGGTTGCGGCAGATATCAATGACAGGGTCGGGGCCTGAAACTTTGTAGGCATGGAACTCCCTGCGCAGGGGGTAATTATTCCTTATCTCCTCGAAACTGCCGGGCGATGATTTGAACCTCCTGCTTTCGGCTTCTATATCGTATGAGCGGCTTATGGCCTGCAATACTGAGGTTGAGGTGTCAGATTCTGACGGGTTAAGGGTGATTATTGCATCGGGGGGTACTGGCAGAATGCCGGAATCAGGTAATGCCAGGGGAAGAGAGAAATGGCCGGCAAGGGCTTCAAGGACCATCCTGGCCCCGTTGAGTTTGCCGTCGGCCGAGTAACCTGCTATATGTGGTGTGGCAAGGTACGACATTGCAATGAGTTCATTATCGGCTGCCGGCTCGCTGCTCCATACGTCGGCAACGTACCCTCCCAGTTGTCCCGACCAGAGGGCCCTCTTAACCTCATATTCGTCGGTCACCCCGCCGCGTGAGGTGTTAATAAGCCATGATCCCCTCTTCATTGAGGCTATCAGTTCTTTGCCGGCCAGGTGAAAAGTACCGTCTCTGCCGGTCATGGTCAGAGGTACATGCAATGTTAGTATATCAGATTCCTTTGCCAGGTCTTTGAGTTCAGAAAATTTAATATTGGGTTCTTTCCGTTGACGGGGCGGGTCGTTAATCAGTACCCTCATTCCCAATGCACTTGCAGATGAAGCTACACGCGACCCGGTATGGCCTGCCCCGATAACACCAAGGGTTAGCAGGGTTGGATCAATGCCGCGTTCAATGCATATTTTAATCAGCGCTGCTGTCAGATACTGCTTTACCGATTCTGCATTGCAGCCTGGCGCATTGGCAAAGAGAATCCCGTTTTTCCTGCAGTAGGCAGTGTCGATGTGGTCGAACCCTATGGTTGCTGTTGCTATGAACTTTACCCTGGTTCCCCCGAGAAGAGAACTGTTGCAGACAGTCCTGGTGCGAACTATCAGGGCATCAGCATTATGGATGGTCTGGCGGCTGATGAGCCTGCCCTGCATCAGTGACAGATCGGTAAGGTGTTCAAGGACTCCGCTCATAAAGGGTATGGCTTCATCTGCAACAACCCTGATATTTCCTGTTCTCTTCATTGACGGTCTGAAAACCCCTCGCATTACCAGACAATATTACTACTTTTTTACTGTTACTAAAATAACACTAACAGCCACGACAAAATATGGCGGGAGCAGGAGCAGTTATTATATATACCAGATATGCAATATGATGCGTATATAAATTAGATCAATTATAAATTGTATTTGATGACTTTTGTAAGTTTTTAATATGGAGGTTAATTCTAATTTTACGACCGCGAACACAACTGGAATGCATTACCGATCTAAGCATTATGCAAACCGGAAAAGCTAATAATAACAAATACCTAAAAATTAAACCAAAATGTACCAGGTAGGAAATCTAGTTAAAGAATTGAGTGCCAGGCATGGTCGCGACAGGGCGAGCCTGATGCCTATTCTGCAGGGTATTGTGGAGAAACACAATTACCTTACCGATGAGGCTATGGTGGAGGTTGCACGGGAACTCGATATTTCAGCAGCAGAGGTGTATGGCACGGCATCGTTCTATACGTTCCTTGATACTGTTCCAAGGGGAAAGTATGTAATAAGGGTTTGCAAGACTATAAGCTGCTCAATGAAGGGAAAAGGTGAGATAATAAGCACCCTTGAGAACATTCTGAAGATAAGGATCGGGCAAACCACTTCTGACAAGCAGTTTACCCTTCTCGAAACCAACTGCATAGGATGGTGCCACAAGGCTCCCGCAATACTTATCAATGACATGCCTTACACGGAACTCACCGAGGAAAAGGTAATTGAGATAATCAAGAGTTACATGCACAAATAATTAATCCGGTCGGAAAATGAAAAATGTTGGATTGAACAAGCTGGATTATATCTTCGAGAAGATTAACATCCGTGAGGTGCTTGAAAAGACATACAAGCTCCCTAATGATAAGATAATTAAAGAGATACTCGACTCGGGGCTCAAGGGCAGGGGAGGGGCCGGCTTCCCAACCGGTATGAAATGGAAATTCACTGCCGAGCAGAAGGACCCTGACAAATACATAGTTTGTAACGCCGACGAGGGCGAACCCGGCACATTCAAGGACAGGGAACTACTCGACCGCGTTCCTTACAAGGTTTACGGCGGAATGGTTGTGGCCGGCAAAGCCATAGGTGCTAAGAACGGCATAATCTACCTTCGCGGCGAATACCGGTATATGCTGCCAGGGCTTCTTAAGGAGCTTGATGAGTTTATGAAGATAATCAGGGAGATAGGTTATGAGTTCACTATAGAGTTCAGGATGGGCAGCGGTGCTTATATCTGCGGTGAGGAGAGTGCTCTCTTCGAGTCAATCGAGGGAAAGCGTGGTGAACCCAGAAACAAGCCTCCATACCCGACAGTTTCAGGTGTATACGGAAAACCTACTTCCATCAACAATGTTGAGACTCTTGTAACTGCTATTCTGGTTATGAGAATTGGTGCCGCGGCCTACAATCAGCTGGGCACAAAGGATTCACGCGGGTCGAAGGTATTCTCAATATCGGGAGACACCCCCATTCCCGGAATATATGAACTCGAACTGGGAATGACTGTCCAGGAATTTGTCAATGGGTTCGGCGACGGCGATACAAAGGCAGTTCAGGTGGGAGGAGCATCGGGATTCTGCGTTCCCAGGAAGAAGTTCGCCGAAACCATCATAGGCTTTGAAGGGGTTCCGACAGGCGGCTCTATGAAACTCTTCAACAGCTCACGGTCGATGTACAACGTTCTCCATAACTACCTCGATTTCTTCGTTGAGGAGTCATGCGGTCAGTGCACTCCATGCCGCGTTGGCTGCCAGCAGTTGCTCAAGGGAGTACAGAAGGTGAAGAAAGGCGAGGCCAAATCGGCATATCTGAACGACCTGGTTAAACTTGCCGACACCATGAAGGTTGCTTCAAAATGCGGTCTCGGCCAGTCGGTCGGAAACGCTTTCCGGTCGATCGTCGAAAACTTCAGGGAGGAGATTATTTACTAATCTGTAAAAAGAACAAAAATGGTAACACTAAAAATCAATAATGAGCAGATAACGGTTCCGGAAGGCATCACCGTTCTGGAAGCTGCCAGGAAACTGAATATACACATCCCCGTACTGTGTAACCACGACGACCTTTGCGTAGCCGGTAACTGCCGCGTTTGCGTTGTCGAACAAACCGGGTCTAGAACCCTCATAGCATCATGTGCAATGCCGGTTTCAGAGGGAATGGACATTCATACCAACTCAATGAAGGTGCGTAATGCACGCAAGCATATTGTTGAACTTCTTCTGTCGGAACACAGGGCCGACTGCACGAAATGCTACAAAAACCAGAACTGTGAACTGCAGACCCTCGCCAATGAATACTCTTTCGGCGAACATCTCTTCCTCGACATCGTGGAAGACCACCCGTATGTAATCGACCGCTCCTCTCCTTCATTTATAAAGGATGACAGCAAGTGCATACGATGCCAGCGCTGCGTGCGTACCTGCGAAGAACTGCAGCACGTATCGGCAATAGCCGTGGCTAACAAGGGATCGCACCAGAAAATCTCATCATTCCACGACAGGCCAATGAGCCATGTGGTTTGTACAAACTGCGGCCAGTGCGTTAACCGTTGCCCAACCGGCGCCCTTGTCGAGAAAACTTATATCGACCACGTGTGGGATGCCATCTACGACCCCGAGAAACATGTTGTAGCTCAGACAGCCCCCGCAGTAAGGGTGGCCCTCGGCGAAGACCTCGGCTATGACCCTGGCGAAAGGGTTACAGGTAAGATGGTTTCAGCACTGAAACACCTGGGATTCGACTCGGTTCTTGATACAGATTTTACGGCCGACCTTACTATTATGGAGGAGGGAACCGAACTTCTTACAAGACTTAAGAGGGCTCTGGTTGACGGCGATAAGAAAATCAGCCTGCCGATGTTTACCTCCTGCAGCCCCGGCTGGATAAAATTCGTTGAACACAGATACCCTGAATTCCTGCCAAATCTCTCAACATGCAAATCTCCTCAACAGATGTTCGGAGCACTTGCAAAAACATTCTACGCACAGAAAAGAGGCATCGATCCCGCTAAGGTAGTGTCGGTTTCCATAATGCCCTGTACTGCCAAAAAGTTCGAGGCCGACCGTCCCGAAATGCGCTCAAGCGGATTCAAGGATGTCGACTTCGTGCTCACCACACGCGAATTTGCCGTAATGATTAAACAGGCAGGCCTCGACTTCAGATCTCTCGAGCCCGATAAGTACGATTCAATAATGGGTGACTCTACCGGTGCTGCTGTCATTTTCGGAGCCACCGGCGGCGTAATGGAAGCTGCTCTTCGTACCGCCTACGAAATCGTTACCGGCAGAGAGGTCCCGTTTAAAAACCTCAATATTACTCCGGTTCGCGGACTCGAAGGGGTTAAGGAGGCATCTGTTAAGATTGAAGGTTGTACCGGCGACTGGAAATTTCTCGAGGGAGCCGTACTTAAAGTCGCCATCGCTAACGGCCTTACCAATGCCAACAAGGTTATGAAGTCCATACGCGACGGTAAGGCCTCCTACCACTTCGTCGAAATCATGGCATGTCCCGGCGGTTGTATCGGAGGCGGCGGCCAGCCTATTCCAACCAACCAGGAAATTAGACAGAAAAGGGTGGATGCCATCTACAGCGAAGATGAGCATATGACCCTCAGAAAGTCACATGAGAATCCGGAAGTGGTCGCAATCTATAAGGATTTCCTTGGAAAACCGAACAGCCATAAAGCACACGAATTGCTTCACACTCACTACGTTGTAAGGGAATCATACTAAACCCCGCTTCATCTGAATATTAACGGGAGCAATCCATAGCGGATGCTCCCGTTTCTCTTTTACGCCCATTACGCCATTACGCCATTATTCTCTTTAACACCCACGCCATATTCTCCCCAAGGATACGCATGGTCCTCATCCCCTCCTCGTCGTTCAGAACCTCGCCCTTTTCCCTCCCTATGCCAATATTCCAGTATGATGAGCCTGGAACAATCATCTCATTTATCAAAAAAAAGTGGTTTATCGAATCGAAAGTGTGTATAGCTCCGGCCCGCCTTACCGCCACCACGGCTGCACCCACCTTTCGCCTGAATATGTTACCGGCAGCGCGGCCTGCGTAACCGGCCACATCCATCAGTGCCTTTACCTCTGGCGTCACATCGGAAAAGTACACCGGCGAACCAATTATTATGCCGTCGGCCTTCTTCATTTTGCCAATCAGCCTGTTCAGTACCTCATTGTTCTTATGGCAGAACCCGTCCTTTTTCTTCTTGCACTTCATACATGCCACACAGCCTCTTACATCTTGGCCGCCAAGCTGGAAGAACCCGGTTTTGATGCCGTTCTCCGATAGAACTTTCAGTACTTCCCTGATCAGTATCGAGGTGTTGCCATCCTTGCGGGGACTCCCGTTTATTCCTATTACTCTCATTTACACCTCCCCGGCAGGTTCATCTTCCCTCGCCTTTGCGTTGAAGTAGAGTATGTAGCTGAATATGGGGAATACGGGCATGAGCAGCGCATTGAGGGCAGCTGAGAATATTAGGTAGACCGGACTCCTGACCATCTCAAGCAGGTGGCCTGCCTCTTCCGGATTGGCCATGGTCTTGAGAAATGAACCTGCAAATGGTATCAGCGACAAACCCGATATTACCATTGAAATTATCATCAGCATAACGAATACCACGGCGGTCCAGCCAATGTTCGGCCAGAAGTGCCTGTGAAGCAGCCTGAATGAACGTACTATGGCGTTAGTAATATCATTGCCTTCATTAATCAGCAGCGGTAGAATGAATGAATAGAGGGCTCCGAGCCATATGAGGGCAAAGAAAATACCTATGATGAGTACAATAAGTCCAGCTATCAGAGAGATAGTGGCAAAAGGGATGAATAAAACGATAATGATCGACGCCGTGAGCATGTACCTGAACGACTGCCCTATCAGTCCGGCATAGTTCACGCTTCCCTGTGCACACCGGTAAACGTACAGGCTCAGGAACACAGCTCCGTAAATGGAAATAATGACTACCGGTATCATCATTTTAATGTAACTCCTGAAGAACTCCATCAGAGCCTCCATGTCTTCCTCAGCAGCCATTTCCATAATCGCACCTGTATCGAGTGAAAGAGTAAACCATGTTACTGCCACCGAGAATACAAATGAAATAATGAATAGAGGCGCAAAATGTGCCTTGTAGAAACCCCACAGGTTTTCCATAAGGCTGTCGAGTGTATGCTTGCGGTAAAGCGGGTGTGTTTTGTAATCGCTCATCTTAACCTCTCTTTTTTTTATATTATACAAAGATAATCAGTTATGGTTTCAATGACAACAAGCCATGGTCAGCCTATGATCTCAAGTATCTGGCTGATATCCATATCCCTTAGCGGGTTGTTGCTGCATATAAACGTTTCTGCAATCTTCGATTTTCTCTCCTGAAGTGTAATAATCTTCTCCTCAATGGTCTCGGCTGTAATATACCTGAAGACAAATACATTCTTGTCCTGGCCAATCCTGTGGGCCCTGTTAAGCGCCTGCATTTCGGCCGCCGGATTCCACCACGGATCAAGAATGAAAACGTAGTCGGCTGCTGTAAGGTTCAGACCCACACCACCAGCCTTGAGCGAAATAAGGAATACCTTCTTCGCCGCATCGGTCTGGAAACTGTTAACAACCTCCTCACGGTTTACTGTGGTTCCGGTAAGCATCGAAAAACCTATGCCTTCTTTTGAAAGAGCCTCGGCATATAATCTTAAATGTTTAACAAACGAGCTGAATATCAGTATTTTATGACCTTCTGTTGTAACACTTTTTACGTCATGCAATACAATGTCAAACTTTCCCGAGCCTTCGAAGTAGTCATCCATTGCCATTACCGGATGATTGGCAATCTGCCTGAGCTTCATAAGCCCCTGAAGGACAATTATTGCCTGATTCTCATCTCCCGCGTTCCCGTCGGCCCCCAGGATGCTGTTCCTTATGGCCGACTTTTCGCGCTCGTATACCGAAGCCTGCTCGTCGGTCATATCACAGTATACCTTCTGTTCCCACACAGGTGGCAGTTCACTTGCCACCATCCCCTTGGTGCGTCTCAGAATGAACGGCTTTATTATCGCCTTCAGTTTCTCCTCCTGCCGCTGGTCACTTTGTCTTTCAATTGGCCGGGCATACTCATTCTTGAAGTATGGAAGGCTGCCCAGCAGTCCGGGATTCACAAAATTCATCTGGGTCCATAGATCAGTCAGCGAATTCTCAACAGGCGTACCGGTAAGAACTATCCTGTGCTCTCCCCTGAGCCTCGATACAGCCTTGTAAACAGCCGACCCCGGGTTCTTGATAACCTGGCTCTCATCAAGTATTATATAGTGGAACCTGAACCCGGTCATAATGTCAATATCCTGACGAACAGTGTGATAGCTTGACAATATGATGTCGTGATAGTCAAAGTAGCTGCTCGACTTCCTTCGCCCGGTTCCTTTGTAGGTATATACCTTCAGGGCCGGGGTATAGCTTCGTATCTCATTCTCCCAGTTATGCAGCAGTGAAGCCGGGACTATGATAAGCGAGGTTATACTTCCGGTACTGCCCTCCGGCTGAACGCCACCCTTATTGTGCAGAAGAACCGCAAGAGCCTGGATTGTCTTGCCCAGCCCCATATCATCGGCCAGGCAGCCACCAAGTTTGTTTGCCTGCAGGAAAAGCATCCAGTTGAACCCCTCCTTCTGGTAGGGCCTCATCTCAGTTTCGAGCCCGGCCGGCAGTTCAGTGGCGGGTAGTTTTTCCGGCATTATCAGCTTCTCAAGATGCCCGCCTGTTTCGGTATCACCTTCTCCAATCGCCCTGTTCAGAACCGGAAAGTGCTGTTTGTGGATCTTGAGAATCTCATTCTCCTCCCTTCCGAACCCGAAAACATCGCGGTATTTTGCGAACCATGCCTCGGGAAGTATTGCAACCGTCCCGTCGGGCAGTACAAACTCCCTTATTCCTTCCATAATATTCCGGCGCAGCCTCACAAAGGGAATCCTGAAATCGCCAAATAGCACTTCAGCCTTCAGGTCGAACCAGTCATTGGTGATTGAATAACCTGCCGTGATTTCTACCGGGCCCAGGAAATACCTCTTCTCCAGACTCCCGGTCCTGATCTCAAAGCCGGCTGCAGCCAGTTCACGGTGATTCCTGTTAACAGCCTCTATAAGCGAAATCAGTTCGTCACCATGAATGCCTTCCGGCCTGAATACTGTAAAGTGAATGTTATCGTCCGAGAAAAACCCGAGATCCTCAAGTGTGTTTCTGCAGCTTTTCTCCCATTCCCTGTCGCGAAACGACCTTTTAAGAATAAACCTTCCACCCTCATTCCTGAATCGTGTGAAACAACTCCGCGCATCGTTATCGAAAACCGTCGTGCCTGAGTATCCGTAACTGATCACTATGGCCGGAAATCCTCTGATGGTATTTTCAACCGACAGGATCGCCTTTTTCGAGGGTTCAGCAACCTGCACATCAAACCCCCGTGCTTCAAACCTGTAGTTCGTAACTGCATTCAAAACAAAGGTGCTGAAGTATTTCTCCTCGGCTGCAGGAGGGATGGTAACGTACTCCCGTGTCAGAAACGGCCTTATCTTAGCCGAATCAAGGTCTCTCACAAATACTACCCTGTCGCCGTGCCTGATTACACATGGCATATTGATAAGTATTTCCGTCGCCTGGCCAAAAAGCACCAGTTCGCGGTTGTCATGGAGTACCGAAAGGCTGTACCTTGTGCCTTCTGAAGTGCGTTCAAACCTGAACACACCATCTGCGCTACCCTCGCACACCTTCAGAATATCGTCGGAGTGGAAATTCGTGGTCCTGATCTTCTGGTGCAGAAATGGAATGCCCTCTTCGAGGATTATTCTCAGAACCTTAAGCATTTTCCCCTCAATATAGGGCCTTATAATACTGTCGGCTTTTTCCCTTGGCAGGGTTTCAGTGAACTTCCTCACACTTGTCTCTTTCGAGAATAGCCTGTACAGATTCTTCTCCGAATAGTCGTTGATAAGCTTTACTACCTCACGTTCTTCCGGTGTCAGCATGCCCAGAATGCCAGTACCGGGGTATGGCGACAGTGGTTCCCTGATGGTGATAAACCTTCTGCCCGGTTCCTTCTCGAACGTGTATGGCAGAAGAACAGCACCCCATGTCCGGTGATGCACCAGAACCACAGTAAAACCCGTAACTCTCTCTCCCTGTTTTTCTGCCCCAAACATCGGCCCCGAAATAATCTGCAATAATGGTTAATGTTACACTATTTTCAAAATAAATGTGACTATTGAAAATTAATTTATCGTTTGCCGGCATGCTGATGCAAACAGTGATGCGGTTAATGTGCAGCGCTGCAGGGAGAAAGAAATTTATTACATTTACAACCTTATTGAAGGAACCGAAACATACACTAAATGATGAAGAGAATTGCAGCCGCAGCTATCCTGCTTGCCCTGGTAGCCGGGATATCGGCCCAGAGAATTGAACTCTCAACGGGATGGAAGGCTAAAAGAATAAGCGAAACCGGTTTGTCGGGCGAGGAACTTACTCTCGATTTCCTTCCCGATTCTTCATGGCTGAATGCTACAGTTCCCGGCACAGTTCTTACAACACTCATCAACAACCAACTGGTTCCCGATCCCTTCATTGGTCTCAATAATGCCGTTATCCCCGATATATCAGAGGCGGGACGTGATTACTACTCGTGGTGGTTCCACAATACCTTTTTCTCTCAGGAGTTCCCCTCAGACCAGAGACTATGGCTTGAACTGCGCGGTGTAAACTACTTCTGCGATGTTTATCTGAACGGCCATAAGGTTAACCACGAAACCCATGCAGGGATGTTCCTGAGACAGCGCTACAATGTTACACGGTATATAATACCCGGTGGTTCCAACATGCTGGCAGTGGCGGTGCGTCCGCCCGATCCGGCCGGCATCCCGAACGGAGGACAGGGTGGCGACGGCACCATTGCAAGGAGTGTTACCATGCAGTTTACCGCCGGCTGGGACTGGATTGAACCCGTAGCCGATCGCAATACTGGCATTTGGGACAAGGTTGAAATTGCAATTACAGGTGCTGTCGACCTCAGGAATCCACAGGTAAGATCAAGAGTGCCGGGAGTAAGAGACCCCGGTGGTATCCAGGCACCCGCAGAATTGACTTTCTCGGCTGAACTTGAAAACACATCAGGATCGGTTATGGAAGGTCTTCTCGGTGTGCAAATGGCTGAGGGAAAAGTGACAGAAAAGGTAAAGATTAAACCAGGCGAGACAATAACCGTCACTACAAAACCGCTCAGAATTAAACAACCAAGGCTATGGTGGCCCAACGGAATTGGTAACCAACCCATGTATGAGGCCAGATTCTATTTCCTTTCCGGAAAAGAAGAATACTCCGATGTTGAACAGGTCAAATTCGGCATCAGGGAGGTGTCGACTGAATTCGATGAGGAATCGGGCGGCAGGGTTTTCAGGGTCAACGGCCAGAAAATCTTTATAAAGGGTGGCAACTGGATTGCCACCGATGCCTTGTTAAGACTCTCACCCGAGAGGTACGAGCAGGAGGTGAAAATGCATGCCTCAATGAATATGAACATGATAAGGGTTTGGGGCGGTTCAATAACTGAACGGCCTGAATTCTACGAAGCATGCGACAGGTATGGAATTATGGTGTGGCAGGACCTCTGGATTACCGGCGACTGCAACGGCAGGTGGCCCGATCCGAAAAAAGCTGAAAACCAGGAAGCCAGACGAGGTTACCCCGATGACCACAACCTCTTCCTGAGGTCAGCAGCCGATCAGATTAAAATGCTGAGAAACCATCCCTCTCTGGTCATGTGGTGCGGAGGTAACGAATTCCCTCCCCCCCCCGGTATTGATGCCGCCCTGCGCGATTCAATATTCCCTGAACTCGATCCCGACAGGTTTTATCTAAGCGAATCGACAGGCCCGGAACTTATGACTAATATCTATGGCGGAACCGGTGATGGTCCGTATAATATAATGGAACCATCGTGGTTCTTTACCTTCAGGTCGTTTCCGTTCAACGCTGAAATAGGCTCGGTAGGGCTCCCCGAAATTGAAACGCTGAAGAAAATCCTCTCCCCGGGAGCATTAAAGGTTCCCGATGAGAATAATCCCGACCAGGAATGGAGGTTCCATAAGTATATCGGATACAGGGATTTTCCGGCCCGCTATGGCGATATAGAGGGTTTTAAGGATTTTGTGATTAAGGCTCAGATGACAAACTATGAGCAATACCGGTCTTTGCAGGAAGGACAGAATGCAAGAATGTGGGATTGGTACACGGGGATGCTCGTGTGGAAAAACCAGAATCCGTGGACATCACTCAGGGGCCAGTTCTACGATGTATGGCTCAGACAGAATGCCGCTTTTTACGGATATATGCATGCAGCAAAACCTTTGCATGTACAGGTAAACCTTGATGACACAACTCTCTGCGTGGTAAACGCAACTCCCCGCGAAAGACGCGAAAGCATAGTGGCATATACCGTCTATGACCTCACAGGCAAACCGCTGGCTTCCTATGATACCCTTATGACTCTGGCACCTAACAGCGTTGTAAGACTTGGCACGATACCTGTTCCCAAAGAAAAGGGTAAGGTTGTCTTCGTTAAGCTGACGCTGCAGAATAAAACCACCGGGATGATGCTCGATGAAAACATCCTCTGGATGGCAGCCGGAGATTCCGATTACCGGGCTCTTGCCGAACTTCCCAAAACAGATGTTGATGTGGAATGCCACAGAGTATCTGCATCAACCATCGATTTAACATTGACAAACAACAGTAAAACCCCTGCTCTGTTCACCAGGTTTTTTATTTCCGATGTCACAACCGGCGATGAACTGATCCCTGTTTACTACGAGGATAACTACGTAACACTAATGCCGGGAGAGAAAAAGTTTATCAGGGCTGACATAACAGCTGTTTCCGACCTCACTACCAACAAACCGCTGGTTGTTAAATGGTACGGTTATAATGTCAACCCATCATCAACTATCTTTTAACCCGCACCCCGCAACCCTAATCCCTGAACTCACCCCCGATGGTGGTGCGGTTCATCTTCTTTACTATGGCGCTGTAAATCAGTGCAGTTATAAAAGAGAACATGGCATATACAAGGGCCGGTTTTATCATGTCGGTACTGTGCAGTATGGTGTTCGCAACCAGGAAGGCAAGGGTGGTATTCTGCATCGATACCTCAATGCCGAGCGTGAATGAGGTACGGTATCCGAGACCGGGCATATAGCCGCTGAGAAAGCCAAAAATGAAACTCAGGGCATTGATGATAAGCATTACGGGAAGCAGCTTCAGAATCTCAGATATTGTAATTCCCGAGCCCCCTTCGCCCTCACCTGCAAACAACATCACTGCAAGGATAATGGCAAACAGAGTAGAGAAGATAATTTTCAGCGGGTATTCGAGCCTGGCTGCCAGGTTGCTTCTGAGGTGTTTCAGCAGCACCCCGGCCGAAGCAGGAATGATGGTCACTGTGAATATTTTCACAATGGTGTCAACTACCGGAAGATGGATATCCGTGGTGGTTCCCATAAATACCAGCAACCCGAGATTTACAACAAGCGGAATGGAAATCAGGGTGAGGAAACTGTTAACCGTTGTAAGGGATATTGCCAGGGCCACATTCCCCCGGAAAAGGTATGTAAGGAAACCTGATGTCGTTCCGCCGGGGCAGGAGGCCAGTATTATGATACCGGCCTGAAAAGCCGGAGGCAGCCCCGAAAAGTAAGCAGCTGCGAACGCCAGTATCGGCAGACCGATCATCTGTGAAGCAAGCCCTATAATCATTGCCCGCGGATAGACGAATATTTTCCTGAAACTTGATGGAGGCACAGACAACCCTATGCCGAACATTATGAAAGCAAGCACTATGCTTATGAGAAGATCGGTGTTTATACCCATGATTTTGTTTTCTGCCCGTTAGATTCTTTTTACCCTCACCGCAGAAAGTTTGAAAGGAGCAATCTTGCTGTAAGGATCGAGTTCATCGCGGGTCAGCCTGTTAACCTGCGACTCGGTGAAATGCCAGGGCATGAATACCTCACCCTCGAGCACCTCCTCAGATATTCTGGCCGTGGTCTCAATCACCCCCCGCCGCGATTCAATCCTGACCCTGCTGCCCTCTGTTATCAGCTCCCTTGCAGCATCGTTCGGATGCATAAGCACAAACGCCTCGTTGACAAAGTCACGCAAGGCTTTCGTACGCCTCGTCATGGTAGCTGTGTGGTAATGGTACAGCAGCCTTCCGCTGTTCAGCATAAGCGGAAACTCCCCGTCAATTCTTTCGTTCTGTGGTGTATATTCAACCGGGAACAGTTTGCCCCTGCCGGCAGGTGTATTGAACCTTTCGAGGTACAGCGTCGGAGTGCCGGGATGATCGTGGTGGGGGCATGGCCACTGAATGCTTCCCTTCTCAAGTCTTTCAAACGAAATGCCGGTCATAATGGGTGTCACCTTTGCCAGTTCGTCAAAGATTTCAGATTCGTTGCGGTAGGCGGGCATCGGTTTGCCCATCCTTGCGGCCAGTTCATGTATTATCTTCCAGTCCTCGCGGGCTTCCCCCGGACACTCAACAGCTTTTCTGACCCGCAATACCCTGCGGTCGCTGTTGACGAAGGTACCCTCCTTCTCGGCCCATGATGATGCCGGCAGTACGACATCGGCAAACGGAGTGGTTTCGGTATGGAATATGTCCTGCACCACCACGAACTCCATCTTCTCAAGCGCATCCTGCGTATGATTAAGGTTGGGGTCGCTTATCATGGGGTTCTCACCCATAATGTACATGGCCCTGATGCGGCCGTCATAGGCAGCCTGCATTATTTCAACAGTGGTGAGCCCGGGCCGCGCCGACAGCGACTCAAACGGAACGCCCCATACACCGGCAACCTTACGGCGGTTATCGTCATTAAGCACCTGGATATAGCCGGGGAAATTAACCGGCGAACACCCTACGTCGGTGGCTCCCTGCACGTTGTTCTGTCCTCGGGGCGGGTTTATACCGCACCGTTCGCGCCCAACCTGGCCGGTAATAAGCATCATATTGATAAGGCTGAAGACATTGTGCGTGCCCGTTACCTGCTGGCTCATCCCCATCCCGGTGGCTATCATCGAGGTGGGTGAGGTGGCGTAAAGCCTGGCGGCCAGTTCAAGTTTTTCTTCGGGAACCGAGGTTATTGAGGCTACGCGCGACGGGGTATAGGCCGCAACAAGTTTCTTCAGCTCTTCAAATGCCTCCATGCCACCCTCAACCCTTCGCTCAATGAACTCACGATCCATCCATCCCTTCTCTATAATGATATGGCATAGTCCGTTGAGAAGGGCTACATCGGTACCCAGTTTTGGCTGCAGCCATACCGTTGCATACCGAACCAGTGGTGTCCACTTCGGGTCGACAACAATTATCTTCTGCCCCTTCGCAGCACCCCGCTTGACGTATGTTGCGGTGATAGGATGTGTATCTATAATATTGTTGCCGGTGACAAAAAGGCAGTCAACACTCTCAAAATCCTCAATCGGGTTACTGCCGGCGCCGTCGCCAATGGCCTTGAGCATGGCCGTTACCGTTGAGGCGTGACAAAGCCTGGTGCAGTAATCAATATTATTGGTTCCGAATACGGTTCTTATGAACTTCTGAAACAGGTAGTTGTCCTCATTCGTGCACTTGGCCGAAGCATAGCCGGCCAGCGAATCGGGCCCGTATTTCTCTTTTATTGCGGTGAACTTTTCTGCAATAAGGTTCAGTGCCTCATCCCACGATGCCTCCTCGAATCTGCCGTTGCGCTTTATGAGTGGCTTTGTAAGCCTGTCGCCGCTATGTACGAATTCATATCCGAAGCGACCCTTCACGCACAGTCGGCCATCGTTGGGCGACACCCCCTCAACACCGTTGCTCCTGACAATCAATCCGTCCTGAACCAGCAGCTCTATCTGGCATCCCACACCGCAGTAAGGGCAGGTGGTGATAACCCTCTTATCAACCTTTCCGAGGTTGATTGTGTTGCGGTATGGCTTTTCCACGATTGCGCCGGTGGGACACAGCTGAATGCACTCGCCGCAGCCGTCGCACTCACTTTCGCCCCATATCCCGGTTCCCGCAATGATATACGAACCGATGCCGCGCTCGGTGAACGACAGCACATTCTTGCCCTGCACCTCGTCGCATGCCTTGATGCACCGGAAACACTTGATGCATTTGGCCGGATCGTAGGTGAGGACAGGGGAGGTGTTTTCCCTTTCAAAGGGAAGCGATTTCCAGGCGGAGGGCAACCATCGGTTCTCAGGCCTGTCGAGACCGTAGCGCAGCACCAGCTCCCGCAGTTCGTCGGGGTAGGTGCCGTCGTGGCTGTCGTCGTGCTCATACAGCAGGTAGTTGAGCAGCAGGCGGCGGGTATCTTCAATTTCGTCGTCAAAGGCCGTAACCTTCATCCCTTCGCTGACCTTAACCGTACAACTGGTAACAAGCCCCCGCATTCCCTCAATCTTCACCAGGCACAGCCTGCAGGCACCGGTAGGGGTGAGCTTCCGGTGGTAGCATAGTCCGGGAACCGGAAAGCCGTTGCTGCGTGCCACTTCCAGCAGGTTGGCGCCTGCCGGAGCCTTAATGGTTTTATTGTCAATAGTTATCGTAACCATGGTTCATCGCAGTTCAGTTGATTACTCCTTCGCAATACTCTCCCTTAAATGCCTGTGCAGCGATTCAACCGGAAGTACCGGCGACTGGCCAAGGGGGCATAGCGAACTCTTCGCCATCTGCTTCGAGTGGTTGAGCATGTCGTCGATAATGGCTTTCCGGCCCTCAGCATCTGCCTTGCCCAGCAGCATCGACCGGTCATGAAGGTAGCTGGTGCCAATACGGCACGGCACACACTTGCCGCAGCTCTCATGCCTGAAAAAACGCAGTATGCTCTGAATGAACGGTATCAGTTTTCTGTCACTGCCAACGACAATAATTGCACCGGAACCAAGGGTTGCCCCTTTCTCCCTCAGCGCATCGTAACACATGGTGGCATCGGCGTAGGAGGGAGGTACGAAGGTGCCGGCTGCACCGCCCAGCAGCACCGTTCTCCAGGGTTTGCCGTCGGCAGTGCCCCCCGCCAGGTTGTCAATAATATCGCCAAGCCGTACACCGGCATCGGTTTCGTAACACCCCGGTTTTTTTACATCGCCGCTTACGGTGAATATCTTTGTTCCGGGTGTCTTCTCGGTCCCGCGTGAGCGGTACCAGGCGGCTCCGTATGAGATTATTGATGGCAGGCTGGCAAGGGTCTCAACGTTATTTACCAGGGTGGGTTCTCCCCATAACCCCTTCTCGGCCGGGAAGGGTGGTTTAATGCGCGGATATCCCCGTTTTCCCTCGAGCGACTCAAGCAGGGTAAGCTCCTCGCCGCACAGGTATGATCCTGCGCCTAACCTTATTTCGAGGTCGAAACTGAAGCCGCTGCCCTGAATGTTCTGGCCCAGCATGCCCCGCTTACGGGCATCGTCGATTGCTTTATGCAGCAGTTCCACTGACCGGTAGTATTCTCCCCTGATATAAATGAACCCTTTGCCTGAGCCTATGGCCAGGGCAGCTATTATCATCCCTTCAATAAGCAGGTGGGGATCGTTCTCCATTATCATCCGGTCCTTGAAGGTTCCGGGTTCCCCCTCATCGGCGTTGCATACAACATATTTTGTGCCTTTTGTTACCGAGCCGGCCGCTGCCTTCTTCTTTATTCCCGTGGGGAACCCGGCCCCGCCGCGACCCCGTAACCCCGATGCTGCTATCTCCTCAACAATATCACCAGGCTCTCTGCCCTGCGCCTTACCCAGTGCGCTGTACCCGCCGCAGGCAATATAGTCGTCGATGCCGGAAGGGTCAATATGCCCGGCATTTTTAAGGATTATCCTGTTCTCGGCTATCATTTCGTATCCTTTTGACTGTTTCTCAGATCGCCAATGATCTTGTCAATCTTTTCGGGTGTCAGGTTGCCGAATGTATCCCTGTTTACCATCATGGCAGGGGCAACCTCGCATATTCCCAGGCATTCGCTCTCTTCGAGGGTGAAAATACCGTCAGGAGTTGTCTCTCCGGTGTGCACCCCAAGTACCACCTCCAGCCTCTGCAGCAGTGGTTCCGAACCCAGCAGACTGCATACCGGTGAGTTGCAGACCCTTATCAGATAGCGGCCCCTTGGTTCCAGGCTGAACATTGTGTAGTAGCCTGCCACGCCGTAAACCCATGAGAGGTTTACCCCAAGGTGCCTGGCGGCCGCTTTCATCGACTCCTCCGTAAGGTAGTTCTGCGGGTGACTGTCCTGCAGGGCATGCAGTACCGGAAGAAGTTCTGACTTGTCGGGCCGGAAACGGGCCACTATTTTTTTTGGATCCATCAGGTGATGTTTTGACTGCAAAAGATACTTATTTTTTCTTACCCTGCCAGCCTGTTGTGTATGATAAATATGCCTTCCGGGGTGGCATGCTGATGTAAAAGAGTTACTTTTAGGGTACAGGGGGAGTCAGCTTTCCTCCCTGTTAACAACAAGGATATGAGCAATTTGCTGTTCAGTAATGCGGCGGCTATTGTGCTGGCGGGAGGGAAGAGCACCCGTATGGGCGGTCCGGACAAGAGCATGCTCGATGTCAACGGGCAGCCTATGATTCAGTATATCACCGCTCAGCTGAAGCCGCTTTTCGGTGCTGTTTTTGTTGGCTCCTCCGACGTCGCGAAGTACTCATTCCTCGGGTTGCCCGTGGTTCCCGACAAAACCCCGGGCATGGGGCCGCTGATGGGAATTGCCTCATGCCTTGAGGCTTCGCCGTTTGACGTCAACTTCATTACGGCTTGCGATATTCCGGTGATGAACGCTGAGTTTATTGGCAGGCTGATTGAGGCCGCCGCCGATGCCGACATAGTTATTCCGGTGAGAGACGACGGCCGTTATGAGCCGCTTTACGCTGTGTACCGCCGTGGTGTTGCAGGAAAGGCAGAGGCTCTGCTGGGCGCCGGAGAATATAAGATTTCTGAGCTCTTCAGTCTGGTAAATACGAAGTACATACCCTTTCCCTGGGGTGACTGGTACCATAACATCAACTACAGGGATGACTACCTGCGGTTTACCGGAAATGGCTGAAACTGTCTACTTTCTCTTTATAAAGATGAAATCGCCGCCCTCGTCTCCGACATTCTGAATGGTGCCGAACTGGGGAACGTTCTCGCTGTTGTTAATAACAGCAATCCGCATTTGCGAGAAAAGCTGTTCGGCAGGGAGGTATTCGCTGGCATTCTCCTTCAGGTTCTTTATGAAATACTGGAAAAAAGCGCTCTTGTCGGGCACTTCGGTAAGCGTTCCGCTGGTGATGGCCTTCCGGCTGTTAAGCTGGTACAGCTTCTCAACCGCAAAGGTGTTGCTGAAGGCCGAGCGGGTTTTGAATATGCCACCGCTGAAGCAGGCATCGGCTATCAGAAGGGTATGCCTGGTTTTGATGGCACCAAGGTAATTGGTGAGATCGGTGTTCGGAAGCCAGTTTACAGGGTTCCCCTTGTTTGCATCCCTGGGCAGCCAGTATCCCACGCCCATTCCCTCATCCCAGAAACCGTGGCCGGCATAAAAAATCAGGAGATTGTCGTTTGGCCCTATCAGCGACCTGAATGAATGAAGAGTGCCTATAATTTCCGCTTTGGTGGGGTTTTTCAGAAACACTACGTTGGGTTTGTCGAAATTGTACAATCCGGTTAAGGTGTTATACAACTCGGTGGCATCCTTCACCGGCTGGCCCAGATCGGTTATGGCCGGATCGTCGTAGGTCTCATTGGCAACAATAAGTGCGAAGTTGCGGGCTGCATGAAAGGTGTAGTCAACCTGCAGCGACTTCCTTACCGTGTCGTCGTCGGCATAGAACACCACCTCTATTATGTTGCTTCCCAGAACAAGGGGTATCGTCTCGCTGATGGCAAAGTCGCATTCGCCTGTTTTGTTTATCTGAGCTGCAGGATAACCGTTTACAAACGATTCGTTCCGGTAGATCATTATCTGCTTTATTTTCGCCGACGACTTAATGCATCCCTTCATCTCAAACCTGTCTGAGGCCGTAACCTTCGGCTCGTTGTCAGATTCAAAGATGTCGATTGAGTATGTGTTGGCCGGTTTCTCAACCGGGATATTCAGCTGGGCCGCTATTTCGTCGGTAAGCCTCTCGGTCTGAAACTCGAAGGTGTTGCGGTTAAGCGAGACGTCTGTAGCCACGATCCTTATCGTGTTCCTGCCGAATGCCTGCGGTATTTCAGCCAGGAATATTCCCTCCGATGATACTTTCGCCTCAACTCCGTTGACCATCACCTCGAAGATGCCTCCGGCGTCTTCAACCTTCCCTCTTACCATAAGGGTTTTGGAGGTCGACTTTGGACTGGGGTCAGCCATCAGGTCGGGCGAGAGAATTATAATGGTGGGCGGAATATTGTCGGCCAGTGCCCTCTGCTCATCGGCCACCTTCTTCGTGTCGGCGGCCTTCTTGCTTATATTCATCTGAACAACACCCGACTTCACTTCAGTTACCTGCGCCATGCAGGCGCCGGTAAGTACGATTGCTGAGAGAATTGTTATTAGCCGTTTCATATATCTTAAACTTGTGGATTATATAATTCAATTTCAGAATCTTACACCAATTCCTGCAGTTATCAGGTTCATCGGTGTCATCAGGCGGAAGCCGTCATTCTTCTTTTCTACCGAGCCCGGGTCATATTTCATGAACATCAGCGCTGCCGATACTCTTCCGGTTCCGAGAAGCAGACCGGCACTCAACCCATTGGTCATAACTCCGGAATGATACAGCAGTGTGTGGCCAAGGTCTTCGTAATAATCCATTTGCGCCCCGTTCACTCCAAACATGCCGCCGACACGTGGCCCCGGCGTCGAAACCATCGGCATTACATTGAAAATTCTCTTCTCAAACTTATTTGCATAGGCTTTTTCCCTTACCCTTTCAGGTTCCGAGAGGTCCCTGAGCAGTTCCGACTTCACGAAAAATTCTACCGAAGTAAGCTCCTCGACGTCTTTCAGTACATCCCATATTGCCCAGTAATCATCCTTTCCACCAATTACCTGGTTCCCCACGTCACCCGAAACGCTTCTTAACTCGCTGTTGAGGCCGCCGTTGATTGAACAGAGAATTCTGACCCTGTAAACTTCACCGGGCTTCGAACCAACAATTTTGTAACCGATTTATATAAAATCGCCCGATTGCTCTATCCTGATGCTGTCGACACTCTGCGATAACGCACCGGCGAAAAATCCTGCAACCAATAGCAGAATCAGAAATAATCTCTTCATAAAGGGCCTCTTTGCGCCGGACTGTTGCCGGCTTAATTCCAACCAAATGTAGAATTATATCCGGTTGGTTGTTCACAGCTGCCCTTAAATTTCTATGCTTCAGGTTTTATGGCCCATTCCCATACCCCATACCCCATACCTCACTACCTATACCATGGCAACTGCGCCCTTCTTTTCAAGCTCCTCAAGTTTCTTATGCATCTCTTCCCGCTTCTTTGCTGAAACCACAGGTTCGGGTCCATCGGGCAAAATTATCATTCTATCCCTGCTAATTTTGTCGAAATCCCCTCTTTCCCTGATGGTTTCGCCCTCGGCCCTGACCCGGCTTATCTCCCCGCGGGCTCTTTCAATCTCCCTCATGACTTCCTCCCTTGCCCTGTCTATCTCAATCCTTGACTCTGAGCGTGCCCGTTCCGTCTCAATTCTCGCCCTCTCAACGGCCTCCCTGATCTGATCCATTCCAATATAGGCAACCACCTCCATGTTTTTTCTGACCTCTTCATTTATGACATCGAAGTCTACCTTCCCAATCTCCTCCGTGGCTCTCTTCAGATCGACTTCAATATCCTGCATGGCTTTCCTGATATCCTCCTCCATTGCGAGAAGGTCCTTTCTGATTTTTTCGGCATCGGCCTCTGCCTTACTTATTGCCTCACTGTACTTATGAAAATCCTTTTCCGGAACCTTCTCACCGTCAACAACAATTTCCACGAGGACGCCTCCCTTGTATCTCAGTTCAATTTTCCTTAAAGAGTTGTCTGACTTGTCGGTGAAGGTAGTACGAAAGGTACGGTCATATTTTACCTGTCCGGTATCCTGCGGTGTAAGTCTTGAATCGGCTTGTGAAACTCTCCTTTCATCTGCCGGGGTCATTGCCATCATTGTTACGGTGATTATTGCGCAAAGTATCAGCCACCTGGCCGATAATGCCTGACTCATTTGTGTTGCTACTCTTTTCATGGCTGCCTTTATTGGGGTTTACAGAACAAATTTCGGCAACTCATTTCTAACCGGTTGTTAAGGCAGTGTTAATATGGAGTTAAAGCCGGCATCCGGCATCCGGCATCCGGCAGTGAACCCGCAACCCGCACCTCATACCGAATCCATTTACTATATTGCACCCAAAACCAACCATATGGCAACCATCTTCCTGGTCATTTTCTATCTCACCTTTCCGATTTTCATTCTCTTTCTCTGCAACAGATTCCCAGTTATTAATAAGGTGGGAGGGGTGGTAATTGCCTATGTTGCCGGATTCATCATCGGCAATACCGGTCTGCTTCCGTTGACAGGGGACCATGACTCAACACTTGAACTTCTGACAACCATTACTGTTCCCCTGGCAATTCCGTTGATGCTGTTCTCATTGGATATCAGGAAATGGAGAAAAATGGCGGGGAAGTCAATGCTTTCGATGATGCTTGGACTGGTTGCCGTTTCGGTTACCGTTCTGGCCGGATTCTTTATATTCAGAAAAAGCGGAGTAAAGGAAATGCATGATGTAGCAGGCATGATGGTGGGACTATACACGGGAAGCACTCCGAACCTTGCAGCAATTCAGCTCGCTCTCAATGCCGATCTGGCAAATTATATGATTATTGTGACATATGACCTTGTGATCGGAGCTGTCCATCTTCTGTTCGTTATGACTATTGCCCAGCGTCTGTTTAACCGGTTCCTCCCCCGATATCATTTTCTCGAGATATTGCCCGGAGCCGGTAATAACCGGGAGCCAGACGAACCCTATATGGGACTGCTCAGACGGGAACTCAGGGTCCCCCTGGCTGCGGCATTCGGAATAGCAGTCCTGATTTTTGGTATTGGCGGAGGAGTATCACTGCTGATACCTGAATCATCCCAGCTGGCAGTTGTCATATTAATTATCACCACTCTTGGAATAGTTGCTTCGCTGATCCCTGCTGTAAACAGGATCGAAAGGTCGTTCGAACTCGGCATGTACCTGATAATGGTCTTCTGCCTGGTAATAGCATCCAGGGCCGATCTCTGGAATCTTGAACTGAAGGTTTTTGTTATCGCCGGCTATGTGTTGCTGGTTGTGTTCGGCTCCATAATTATTCAGGCGCTTCTTTCCAGGATATTCAAGGTTGATACAGACACCTTCCTTGTAACATCGACAGCTCTTATCTGTAATCCGGCTATTGTCCCGGTTGTCGCCGGTGCACTGCGCAACCGTGAGGTGGTTTTCTCAGGGCTCTGGGTTGGTATCTTCGGTCTCGCAATCGGCAACTACCTTGGAATATTCATTGCCTGGCTCCTTGAAAAACTCTGACCCGCACCCCGTTACACCCTTCTACGCCACTACGCCACTACGTCACTACGTCACTACGCCACTACGTCACTACGCCACTACGTCACTACGTCACTACGTCACTACGTCACTACGCCACTACGTCACTACGTCACTACGTCACTACGTCACTACGCCACTACGCCACTACGTCACTACGTCACTACGTCACTACATTACGCCCTTTCAAAGCACCATCGCCACATCAAACAACACGGGTCTGTTATCATCTCTGAGATTCTGGTAAATACCGGGATCCTTCGCAAACAGATACATTTCGCTATTTACCGACACGCCGGTGAAACCCTTTATCAGCCTGAATACCGGGTCGTTCTGCTGGGCATACAGCATTATGAGTGTATACTTTCCGCCACGATGCTTGTTGTTGATGTGCCTGAAGAGAGTGCCGAGAGCCTCATCACAGCCGTCATGTGCATACATAACGAGTGATAACTGACGGAGAGGTTCATTCAGGGTGATCGGGTAGGGGGTCTTGATGAACGGTGATAACACTTTCATAAGGAAGGCCGCCACTTTGATACTGAAGGTAAGTTTCAGTACCTGGTAGCTTTTATAGACATGCTCATCCCATGCTGCGGTTACAGCCCTGATTTTTCCGTTCTCGCGGGCAACAAGGAAATTATCGAGCGATAGTCCCTCCACGGTTTCCGTAATCCTGCGGAAAGACTCTTCTGTTATTACCGGGGCCATTTTGAAGTTTCGTGAGTATTTACGGTACAGGTCAACAATTTCGGCGATATCACCACCTGCCGGGACAGATACATCAAACCTGCTGCCTGTTTTCATTCTCCTGACAGGCAGGATGTTGAATATCCTGTTCTCTCCCAGGCAGCACGATTCCGGTATTCCGCCCTTACCGGTGGTGAATACCAGCGAATGCCTGTTATCCTTCAGGAAATTGGCGATTACCATTCCTGCATCAGAATCCCTTACCTCATCGATTGCCTTCTTCACCAGCCTGAAGGCTGTCATCCCCCCCCTGTATTCGCTCTCCACCCTCAGGTCGAGCATATAGCCGGCCTTCGCCTCTGAGTCCGCTATCCGGACAGGAAAATGGACCACGCCCACCAGACCTGTTATATCATCCCCCCTGCATGCCACGTAGTGCCACGCCTCATTATCGATAAGCCTGTGCAGAGTATTGAAGCGGGGCGTACGGTTTATGAACATCGTTATTACCCCCTCCTGAAAACATCTCTTCGACAACTCCCTGATACGGTCATTGTCTGCCTCAGCAGCTTTTCTTATAACAGAACTGGTCATGGGTGAAAGATAGTATAATTCAGATTATCTTGACCGTAAAAGTTTCTTCAGTGGTCTCCCCTTCACAAGCGAGGGGCAGGGATTACTCCTCACTTCGTTCGGAGTGATCCCGTGGGGAGAACCATGCAACAGTAAAACATTAACCTCACAAGCAGAATGGCTGCAGGGGATTACAAAATGCGATGCATTTTGTGATCCCATTTGGGTGAGCCTCAAAACAACCTGCATGTCAATGCCTAAGGCATTGATTTTCATCCCATCAAAACCTAATAAGAGCAAGCTCTTAATGTTTTGCTGGTCTGAAAATTCAAAACCCGCGTAACCGCGGGTTTTGCTATTCAGGTTGTTTTTGCGGAGAGAGAGGGATTCGAACCCCCGGTCCGGTTACCCGGACAACGGTTTTCGAGACCGCCCCAATCGACCACTCTGGCATCTCTCCCTAACTGGTCGCGCCGGTATTATACCGCCGGCGGGGTCGCAAAAATAACAAAAAACATCGTTCACGCCCAATTCATCCCCAAAGATGTTGTAAAAAACATGATCATAATCCTCCGCTTACCGTTTATGCCGTACCTTTATTTAAATTTCATCGAGCCATGACCACATCGAGAAGAGTGTTTATAAAAAGAGGTGGCGCCGCCCTGGCTGCCGCCGGTATCGCACCCGCAGCAATAACTTCATGTACAACAGCACCAAAACCCGCACAGCAACCGGAGCAAACAACCACAAACCTCGAAAATATTGTGAATGAGGTGCCTCAACTCACTGCCGGCGACTATTCTTTCAGGATGTCGCGCCTGTGTGAACAGCTTACCAATAACCGCATTGACGCAATATTCATCGAGGGGGGAACCAATTTGCGTTACTTCCATAATGTTACCTGGGGATTGAGCGAGAGGGTCTTCGGCGCCCTGACACTCAAAAACGGTTCCACAGTATGGATTTGCCCTGCCTTTGAACTCGAAAGAGCCTCGGAATCGATACAGCAGGGACAAAAAATATACACATGGGAGGAGCATGAATCACCCTGCCGCCTGCTGGCAAATGTACTGGCCGACAACGGAATACGTACCGGAAGGGTGGGAATGGATCCTAACCTCAGGAGCTTCATAAGCGAAGGCCTTCGCCGTGAAGTCAGCACCGAAATTGCCGACGGTTCAGCCGTAACCGAAAACTGCAGGGCCATTAAAACCGAAAAGGAGATTGGATGGATGGACCTGGCAAACAGGGTCACAAAACTGGCATTCCGGCACGGATTCGCAAATCTGACGGCAGGAATGACACGCAACAACCTGTCGCGTCACATAGCGGAAGCACACTCAGCACTGGGCGCACCCGGCAGCGGCGGTCCGTATTTCGGGTTCACTGCCGCATTCCCACACGGAACCAGACAGGTACGCGACCTCCACGAAGGCGATGTGGTACTGGTTGACGGCGGCTGCAACATAAACGGCTTCAGAAGCGACGTAACCCGTACTACTGTATTCGGTAAACCCTCCGACCGGCTGAAACAGGTATTCGAAGTGGTATTGCAGGCACAGAAGGCAGCCCATAAGGCAATACGCCCCGGAGTTACCTGCGGCGATATCGACAGGGTTGCAAGAAAGGTGGTTGAGGATGCAGGATTCGGTCCGGGTTACAAATACTTCGCCCACCGACTTGGCCATGGTATCGGTATGGATGGTCATGAATATCCCTACCTGGTCAAGGATAGTACCGTGGTCCTGAAACCGGGTATGACATTCAGCAACGAACCAGGAATCTATATTTACGGTGAATTCGGTATCAGAATCGAGGACTGCTTCGTGGTAACCGAAGATGGAGCCCACATACTCGGCGGAATGGTGACAGAAGATATCGAAAACCCCTTCTCGGGAACCTGGAACTGATTGGTGATATTGGCTATATTTGCGCCATATTGAACTGTATGGCTATCCTCACACCTTTAACCGGACTCACCCTCAGGCAGATAGAGGATTCCCTCGCGTCATCGGGAATTGACAGAACTTATGCCCTCAGGGTTGCTTACTGGATCTACAGGAAGAGAGTAGGGTCGTTCAGCGAAATGACAAACATTGCCGGAGGTATCAGGGAGAAACTCTCAGAATCCTTTTCTTCCGGCTTTCTTCGACCGGCAGAACGGTTAGAGTCGGCAGACGGCTCGGTGAAATACCTGTTTGACTACCCCGGCGGCCGGAAGGTGGAAACAGTCTTCATGCCCGAAACCAGGCGTAATACTGTTTGTGTCTCATCCCAATCCGGCTGCACACGGGGTTGTCTTTACTGCCGTACCGGAGAGATGGGGCTGAAAGGTAATCTCACTGCCGCCGAAATTGTCAACCAGGTGCTTGCAATTCCCGAATCAGCCAGACTTACCCACGTGGTTTTCATGGGAATGGGCGAACCCCTCGACAACCTTCAGGCGGTAGTCCAGGCCATCGAGATTCTGACGGCTGAGTGGGGACTTTCGATTGCACATTCGAGAATAACAGTATCGACTGTCGGCATCCTGCCGGCTGTTGAACAATTCCTCGCAAAAACGCGCAGCAATCTGACCCTCAGTATCCTCTCCCCGATCTCTGCTGATCGGGCCAGACTCGTCCCGGCTGAAAGACTTTTCCCCGCAGAAAAAATCATGAGTGTAATCAGGGAAACAGCTCCTTCACGCAGACGGCGAATTTCACTGGCATACATGATGCTCGAAGGAATTAACGATACAGATTCACACCTCGATGCACTGATAAAACTGATATCTGGTACCACCATCCGGGTAAACCTGCTGCGATATCATCAGTCCGGAAACATCATGTTCAGACAATCTGCCCCGGAAAGGATGAACCTCTTCAGGGAACGTCTTCTCGCAGCCGGAATATCAGCATCCGTCAGAAGATCAAGGGGCGAAGACATCGGGGCAGCCTGCGGATTACTTGGCGCAGGTGAATGCTGACATGCTCCTTTTTGCTACCTTTAATGGCAGATTTTAAACTCAATTGCCATGAGAAAACTGATCCACATTCTCGCCCTTCCGGTTCTTGCCCTCTTTACCCACTGCACAGGGATTGATACTCCCGCCGGCGAAAAACATTATGCAATCATACCGGCGCCGGTCTCGCTCACCCCGGCCACAGGTGAGTTTATCTTTACCCCAATGACAAAAATCACTGTTAACGAATTAACAGATGAAACACGCCTTGCAGCTGACTTCCTGGCCGGAATGGTTAACCGTGTATCAGAATTCACACTCAAGGTCAGCGAGGGCTCCTCAACCGCCGGTGGCCGCGTGGCAATGTTTATTGATGATTCTGCGGGAACCGGGGCTGAGGGGTACCAGATGTCGGTTAAGCGCAATAAAATCATTATCAAAGCCGAAACCGCAGCCGGACTCTTCCACGCGGTGCAGACAATCAGGCAGCTTCTGCCGCACGGGATTGAGTCGCCCGCTCCGGTTGAAAATATAAGGCTCGCCGTTCCGGCATGCGAAATAACTGACAACCCACGCTTCGTCTACCGCGGTATGCACCTCGATGTTGCACGACATATGTTCCCTGTTGAGTATATTAAAAGGTATATCGACATGCTCGCCCTCCACAAGATGAACTATTTCCACTGGCATCTTACCGAAGACCAGGGGTGGCGCATAGAGATAATAAAATATCCTCTTCTGACAGAGGTGGGCGCATTCAGAAAGGAGACACTGATTGGTCACGGCGGCAGACCCCCCTTCGAATTCGACGGCAAACCCTACGGGGGTTACTATACACAGGACGAGGTGCGCGATATAGTTGAATATGCGCGGCAGAGATTCATTACCGTAATACCCGAAATAGAGATGCCAGGCCATTCTGTGGCCGCTCTCGCCGCCTACCCCGATCTCTCCTGTACCGGAGGCCCCTTCGAGGTGGTCACACGATGGGGAGTCTTTGACGATGTCTTCTGCGCAGGTAAGGAGGAAACATTCCGGTTCCTCCAGGATGTCCTCGATGAAGTAACTGAGCTCTTCCCATCACAATATATCCATATCGGCGGAGATGAATGCCCAAAAACCCGATGGAAGGTCTGCCCCGATTGCCAGCAGCGTATTAAGGATGAAGGTCTTGCCGATGAACACGAGTTGCAGAGCTATTTCATCAAACGAATGGAAAACTACCTCCTCACCAAAAACAGGAGGATTATCGGATGGGATGAAATCCTTGAAGGGGGACTTGCTCCCCAGGCCACGGTAATGTCATGGCGCGGAATCAGTGGTGGCATTGCAGCAGCAAAAATGGGACATGATGTAATAATGACTCCCGGTTCCCACCTCTATCTCGACCACTACCAGACTGAACCCGACGGGGAACCCCTCGCAATTGGCGGATACTCACCCCTGGAATGGGTCTACTCTTATGAGCCTATTCCACAGGAGCTTACGTCAGACGAACAGAAGTACATTCTTGGTCTGCAGGGAAACCTCTGGGCCGAATACCTGAAAACACCCGATCATATGGAGTACATGGCCTACCCGAGGATGTTCGCCATAGCCGAAACCGGATGGACACCGTCAGCCAGCAAGGATTTTGAAGGTTTTCTGGCAAGGTTCCTGTACCAGCAGCCCAGGTATGACCTGTCGGGGATAAACTATTTTAAGGGAGATTACAGGAACACCAGGGGAAGAACGAGGTGATGATATCAGATATCACCTGGCCCATACCCTGCACCTGAAACCTGAAACCTGAAACCTGAAACCTATTACCCTACCACCTGCTTACTATAGCCCTGTATGAAAGCGGCGTATACTGCTTTAGCCGCTGCAGTGTCTCTTCCGGTATATTGAGGGGTGAGAACGGCACCACCTTCACGTACTCCTGGTTTTCCCCCGCACTGCGTCCGTACTTGTATTCATAGGTAAACCGCCCCATATTGTCGACCTTAACCTGAGGGTTGCCGGAATTGGGGACGCTTATGTAAAACTCAATTCCCCCGGAAACCGGTGACTCTGAATATAACTCAGTACGGGTAAGGTGCTCGTAAAGCTCCGTTGCAACATTTACCGATGGGTCGACGAGATGAACCTCTTCATCCATCAGATCCCTGTAACGGTACCCTGCAGTATCGCGAAGGTTGCGGAGCTCCGTCAGCACCTGGTTAATGGTTTCCGTAAGGTATGGGTAGTGGGTGCAGCCAAGTATTATTACCTTCAGGGGGTGGGCGTCTGGGGTCTGTCGAATTTTTTCCAGCAGACTCACAATGTGATATCTCATGTAGTTTTCCGGATCGTTGATCTGCATCACCGTACAGTCACCGGCGTTCTCTGCATCGCACAGCATTTTGTTTTCGCTGAAGCTGAAATTGTAGGCATCTAACAGGTGCCGCTCTATCCTGAAAAGGGAATCGCCGAGCGACGGTCCCCTGTAATCATTTCGCGGTGCCGTAACCGACCGGTCGGTGAAGTCGCGTTCCCCGTCAACAGCTTCGGCAATTCCATGGCCACCCTGACTGAAGATCATAATATCCCCGTAGCTGCCGGCGGCCTCAGCCATACGCCTGATGGTGGCGTCATAGCCTCCGCTTGCCACGGTACCAACAGTGGCAAGAACTCCTATACTGCCATCTTCACCCGGCGCAAACAGCTGCAAGGCTCCCCTTGCCCCCGCATCAATAACGCCGATAACCTTTAATCCCGTGCCGGTACTCTCAATAAACCTCATGAGGGCGGGCAGCCCGTAGGCGGTTGCCGTATTGCATGCCACCACAATGGCTTTAACCCTGTCCTTGCCGGTGATCCATGTTGTTGACGTGTCGGAGGCATAATACCGTTCCGACATCAGAAACTGCGCATCCTTAATTACATGTTCAACCAGCAGGTCCGTTTTCCCTTCGGAACTGTATATCCCATATGGCATATTGGCCTGATCGGCAAGGTAAATGAATCGCTCATCAGAGAAATCGGGCAAACTGTCGCTGCCCTTCTCCATGGTTTCATTGTTAAAGGCATCGGCTGCAAGGATTGCTTCCAGCACGGTAAGACCACCGGTTCCCGAATCGAAAACACCTACCGGCAGTGTCCGGTCGCCGGCCGGGTAGCCGGTAGTACTGAGATAGTAGAAACTCTCCCTTTCGGAGAGGATTGTCGTGATTATTGCCGGCTCGTCGCTTACACCGCCCCGGCGGCCTGTGCATGAAAGTATTGCTGCGGGCAGCAGTAAAACGGCAATCAGCGTCCTTCTATGAAAAAATCTGACCATGCTGCTACATATAATATATTGTATACCTCAACCCTTCACGGGTCGTATCAGTTGCAGGAAATACTCATCGGCCCAGTTATCCCCGTCTCTGAGCCACTCCTTTCTGGTTCCCGATATAGTGAAGCCAAGCGACAGGAAAAGGTCGACACTGGGTTTGTTCGAAGCCGGGATGTTGCAGTAAAGCTGGTGCAGATGAAGCACCTCAAAACAATAGGATGCAAGGGCCTTCATGGCCATTGTTGCGTAGCCTTTCCTGCGGTTGCCGGCATCGGCAATAAGTATACCCACGCCCGTGCGGTGGTGGTAGGGATCGAAATCGAACAGGTCGGCAGCACCAATGGTTTCGCCGGTTGATTTCAGTACAATCATCAGCCGCATCTGGCCTGTTTCGAAAATGGTTTTATGGGAGTTTTCGATGTATTGCCGGAGTGTATATCTCGAAAAGGGGGCGATGGTGTTGCTTACCGTCCAGAACTCCGCATTGTTTTCCCATTTATAGAGGAGTTCGAGGTCTTCAGGCTCCACTGCCCTTAGTTTTATGTCGCCCTGTTCCATCACTTTTCATCTATTTGCCTGCTCTGGCCAAGCAGCATCCTCATGTCGCGGATGAATGCATCGCCGAAGCCGGCTTTTTTAAGCCGGTCCAGTTCGGTGCGTGCAGCCGAAAAACCCTGGAATTCACCTGTTATATAACGGTAAAGACCATCGTTACCCAGAAGTATAGTGAAGTCCTCCTTTCCGAAAACCGAGGTGTTACTTATCTTTCTGCCGGCAAAAAGCTGGATGGTGTAGAGAGGCACCCTGCCCTGTCCTGTTCCGGCCGGCCTGAGTGTCAGGGGCTCTGACTCGTCGCTCTCAACTTCATACAGGCTGATCACTTCGGCCATGGTAAACCCGGCATCAGCAACCCTCGGCAGGTAATCAACTGCGGCGGCCCTGCTCAGAAAATCGCCAAGCACATAACTGTAAACGGTATCTTTTACCACCGGCCTTACAAAGTACATTTCGGCGGAACCAAGGCCGCTGAAATAGTCGGGGTAGTACTTCTCGCCCGATGAAAACAGCCTGATGCCGTATTTCCCGGCCTGCGGATGCCTGAGGTGATCGGGAACATATACCGGCTGGGTAAGGGTAACTCCGGTTCCCGGGTTGACGATACCGATGGTTACCCTCCTGTTGTACGCCCTGCCGGCAGGGTTATCGGAGCCATCGGGGTTGCGGTTTACAGCCACGAATCCGCTGGCACCTGCCGACTTCACCCTGAACTCAACTCCATGTACCGGAAGCTGCCTGAGATACTCCACCACCGCAACTGCCCTCCTTCCGGCCAGCTTCATATTGTACTCATCTGTTCCCTTTGCATCGGTATAACCTGTAACCTCAACCGTAAGTCCTCTCTGCCCCTGAATCAGACCTGCAATCCTGCCCAGTTCATGCCGGGCATCGGCCGAAAGCACATCGCTGTCGAAGGCAAACTGAACCGATCTGAGAGTCAGAAATTCACCTGTGCCAACCCGCTCGGGTACCAGCACTATATCTGTTCTTATGTCACCAAGTCCATAGCTGCTGTCAATTCTGATGAGGAGTGTGTCGGTACGGTAGCCGGCCGATTCAACAACCAGAAGCTTTTCACCAGGGGTGGTGACAGCCCGGAAGTCGGTTGTGCCGGTTATCTTCACCGCTCCGGCGGGATTTTCCGGGTCAATAAGCCTGATCGCGGTCAGGGCGGTATCAACGGGAATGCCGTCACCCGCAGTTACCGAACCTGTTAACGTTACCTCCCTGAAGGCAGTGAATCCACCTACTTCCATCATATGTATCTTGCCTGACGGCGAACCGGCATGCCCCGGGGTGAGCAGAAACCCCATACGGTCAGCAGTAAGTCCAAGAAATGTGTTGTTACCGGTTGTATTAACAGGGTAGGGCAGTATAACCGGTTTACTCCACCGCTGTCCGTCATTCACACTCTTGAATATGTCATAGCCGCCAATACCGTTGTGCCCTTCCGAGGTGAACCATAGTGTTCCGCCCGCTTCATCCATAAACGGAGCATTTTCATTATAGGGGGTGTTGATGAGGCTCCCCATGTTAACAGGCTCACTCCATGATCCCTGACGGGTTCGCTGCGTGACATATAAGTCGAGTTCTCCCCTGCCGCCGGGCCTGTTGCTTGAAAACCATAGTTTCTGTCCGTCGGCTGAGATGAATCCGTGGGCCTCCCAGTATTTGGTTGTCACCGGTTTCGGGAACCTGGTAAGCTTCGACCACCTGTTACCTGTCCGCTGTGAATAGTATAGGCTTCCGCTGGCCCCTGAGTAGACGTTCACAACCAGGAAGCTGCCGTTGGCGGTAACAGAGTTGGTGTACATCTCAGGGAAACCGCCCAGCTGCCTTGATATATCGGTTGGCTCGCTCCATTCCGGTGCCTTATAACTGCAGTATATCCTGGTTTCTCCGTTTACCGGCATTGTGAAGAGGAAAACAGAGTCGTTTTCCGATACTATCGGATTCAAGGCTCCCGGGTAGTTGTCGAGTGCCGGAAAGAAAAGCTCCTTCCTCACAGCAGCCGGCGATGCCATAGCCTTCATGGCAAGGCGGCAGGCTTCAATCTGCCTGTTTATATAATCAACCTTCAGGTCTCCCCTGGCTGAGGGTTTCCTCAGAAGTTCAGTGTAAATGTTTATTGCCTGCTCAAGACTGTCGCTGATATGGTATGCAAAGGCAAGGTAATAAAGCGTTTCAATGGGAGCCTTGTTGCCGTATTCAAGGTATTCCGACTCTGAAATGGCCTGGTTCTCCGAGGCGAACCTGAGCAGCGGTATTGCTTCGGAATATCTGTCGCCGGTATTCAGGTAGCAAATGCCGAGCTTGGCTGCTATGTTATGGTTGTCACGGTTAGTGGCATGTATTTTCTCATACGCTACGGCAGATGCCGGGTAATCCTCATAGAAATAGAAAAGCACATCAGCGTCCTGAACAGCTCTGACAAAATCCCGTGACGGTTCCTGTGAAAAGAGTTGTTGAGATAGGGTAATTAAGGTAAGGAGAAACAGGCTTAATGTTGTCCTACTCATTCCCTGAACACTTTCTTGATAAATATTTCGTTCGGGTAACCCTTCGCTATCAGTTGCAGTCTGTATGAATATGCCTCTTCCCTGGTTTTGAATCTGCCGGTAGTGTAACGGTAGAACTTGTCAATGTCATTATAGAGCACAACCATGTCGGTAATATGCGTGAAGTAGGTAACGTCAACAGGTTTGTGCAGGGCCATTACCTGAACGGTGTAGTATAGTATCATTGCATCATCGCCTGCATCACCAACATCCTTTACCACAATAACCTCTTCTGGCCTGTAGTCGGGGTCGGGCTGCAGACTGACATCAATCCTCACAGATGTGCTTGGGTGAGAAGGAAGAATTGTGGTGTCGGTGGTTTGTGAGAGATACCCCAGGCCGGTGTAGGTGATCCGGTATGTACCTGCCTTGTTGATGAAAGTATACAACCCGGTAAACTCATTTGGGAATGCAATGTCAAGTGTATCACCCTTTATGAGGTTGATAAGGTAAATGGAGTAGTTTTCGTTGAACCTGACAGTGGTGTCGGCCAGCGAGAAGAAACCTCTGATTTCAAATTCTTCGGCTCCGGAAACAGCCCCCAGGTTAATGGTGAATATCTCCCTGTTCTTATACCCGGTATAAAGCGAATAGTATCCGCGGCTGGCATTATCGAAAGGCTGGAAAAAGAGGTCGTCATCGGTTGAATTAATGGGGTAGCCGAGGTTCTCGGGACTTTTCCAGGCCTGTCCCAGGTTCACCGACCTGTAAATATCATAGCCACCCATGCTGCTGTGCCCCTCCGATGCGAACACAAGTAATGAGTCGTTCGCGGTTATAAAGGGTGTGTCTTCGTTGAATGGCGTGTTGATGGTTGCACCCAGGTTTACCGGTACTCCCCATTCATCGCCGGTCGTCTTCTCGGCCACATATATGTCGAGTTCTCCGTAGCCTCCGGGCCTGTTGCTGGTAAAGTATAATTTTTTGCCGTTGGCACTGACCGCTGCATGCGATTCATAATACCTTGTGTTTATATTGCGGTTTAAACTCCTGATTTTCGACCAGTTACCACCGCTGAGGTTTGAAACATATATATTACCGTCGTAATTGTCGTTCTTGTACAGGTATAATTCGGTTCCGTCGGCGTTGAGTGAGGTTGGGTGGCAGTCGCGTGCATCGCCCAGCTGGATGGAAATTTCAACGGGAGGCTGCCATACGCCTCTCTCCTTAATGGTATAGAATATTGCATTTTCGAGGCCCCTGTTCTCGGCAAAAACCATTGAATTACCATCAAAGCTGATTACCGCGCTGAAGTTTACCGAACCCTGGTTAATAACCGGTCCCAGACTTATCTTCTCAACCTCAATCGGTTCCTCCATAAGCCTGATGGCATTGCGGCATGCCGTAATCTGCTGGTTTACAAAGTCGGCGTTTATTTCGGACTTGCTCTCTGTTGCAAGCTTAAGATATGTCTGGTAGGTGTTGATGGCCTTGTCAAGCTCATTATTCATTCTGTAGGCGGTTGCAAGCGAAAACCATGCCTCAAGAGGAGCACTGGTCTCCCTGAGGTTGTCTGGTTTAGCCGCGGCACTGCTGTGCTTCACGGCATCCTCAAGGTAACTTATGGCTTTCGACCTTTCGTCGGGAATGTTAAGGTAGCAGTCACCTATCTTGAACCTAATATTGTAGTTGTCGGGAAGAAATTCGTTCAGGATAAGATAGAGAGGGTTTGCAAGTTCGTACTCGCCGAAGAGGTAATGCGATTGCGCCTCGGCGAACAGGGCTCTCTGTTCTTCTGCAGTCTGTCCGACTGACAGGTATGCCGGGATTAGCAATAAAACTGTTAAAGCAAGTATTCTGACTTTCATTGCCTTTTTTGCTGCTTTCCGAACAAATATATCAAAAATTCAGTAATACACAACTAAAAGCCGGTATTATCTGAAAGTAATCCTGTAAATATCTTCTTTACCGAAGTTTTCAGAGCCTCCCCGGAACTTTGATATGTAGCCTGCCCTGCCATTGTCAACCGGCATGAAGAAGTCATCATCATCGGGGGTGTTCAGCGGGTACCCCAGATTGGCCGGTGTGCTCCAGAGACCGTTAGGCTGAAGGTCTGACCTGAAAATATCATATCCTCCCATGTTGTAGTGACCCTGTGAAGTGAAAAACAGGGTTTTGCCCGAGTTGACCAGGAATGGACGGTCCTCGTTAAAAGGGGTGTTAACCTGTGGCCCCATGTTTACCGCAGGTCCCCAGTCACCGTCTACCCTTCTCGAGATATAGAGATCGAGGCCCCCGAAACCACCCGGCCGGTCGGATGCAAATATAAGGGTGTTGCCATCCTCGCTCATGAAGCCATGTGATTCCCAGTATTTTGTATTGATGTTCCTGTTAAGCCTTGTGGCTGGTAACCACACGGTTCCATCGAAAGAAGCTGTATAAATGTCACTGTCGAAGTTGTCATTCTTCGAAATCAGAAGACTCTTTCCGCCGTCGGCAAGGCATGATATGAAAACATTTCCATCGATCTGAAGCTCGGGTGTAATGTTAACCGGTGGTGTCCATTTGTTTCCGTTAAGCCGCGAAAACATGACAGCGTTATAGAACTTAAGTTCAACCATCCATGCAAATGAATTTCCGTCGGACGATATAACCGGATTGTAGTTTGATTTCTCGTCATTGAACAGCGGACCCATGTTCTCTTCCCTGAACTGAACCGGTTTTGCAATAAGCTCCTTTGCATTCCCGCACATCTTTATATGCTGCTCTACAAACAGAATATTCTCATTGTCATCGGGCAGCAGTGATTCCCTGAACCTGAGGAAAGCCTCCCTGGCCTCATCGAACCGGTAGTTGATACGATAAGCTTCGCCCAGGTGAAAAATTGCATCGTAGGGTGCGGTTCGCTGGTTTATTGTTCCCTCGCGATAGCTTGCCGAAGTGCTTTTTGCGGCCTTTTCAAGGTAGCTGAGCGAAAGGTTTTTCCTCCCGGGAATATTCAGGTAACATAAACCAATGCGGTATGCCAGGTTTGCATTATCCGGCAGCTCTTCATATAACTGAAGATAATACGGCAGCGCGTCACTGAATTCCCCGTAAAGGAAAAAGTACTCAGCTTCAATGAATGATTCCTGCAACCTTCTGAGATCCTGTGATTTGCTGCCTGACGTCAGAGCCGTGAACAGCAATATGAATACGATACTCCTAATCATCTCCGGGTAGTTTAGCAAACAAATTTACAAAAATAAATCAGTCTGCCCAACACTGACACATAACATAGTAAAATGGTTGCAGATACCCGGCCCTGAGGGAGGGTTACCTTTTATCCTTTTTCCTTCTTCTCAGCAAAAGAATCAGTATCAGCAACAGCAATCCGGCTGACGGAAGCAGAATTCCCAGAGGACTCTTCTTCTTGACTCCCGAAGCAAGAATATCTGAGTCAGTGAGGTCATTTCCGGCAATGGTTGCAGCAAGCGCAGCAAAGAATTCCCTTCCGGCAAAATCTTCATCTTTCCGCGTCAGCAGGTGCTCAATCAGGCCTGCCGGATTGTCGATGCCGGCCTTGCGGTAGTTGATGGCACCGAGAAAACCCTTAAGGTCGGCTGCGGCATGATTTGCAAGCTGCCCGGCCGCATCCTCACCCGTTGTCCCGGCCCGGAATCCTATTGCCGCATAGAGCTTACCCAGTTCTTCTCCGGTAATACCCCCGGCTACGGCAAAGCTGTTGTAGGTTTCCAGCCACTCGCCCGCATTGATCAGGTACAATGAATCTGTCTCTGCCAGGGCTCGTATAATTGATCCCTCCTTTTCGTCCGATGGTGCATAGGTCTTTATCCTTGAACGGATTATCGCAATTGCCTCATCGGGTCCGACAAGAATGTAGTCAATCAGCCTGTTCAGCTCTTCATCTGTAATCCGGCCCGAACTCTTGTCTGAAATATATTGCCTGAGGTCACTGAAGCTCCTCAGCTTCTCATCGTAAACATTTATACCTCTGAGTATTTCGTGCAGTTCTCCGCCGGCATTCCGTTCCAGTAAGTCAACGGCTGCCTGGGTAAGGATGTTATTAACAACTGCTGTCTTGAGTGCCAGTTTATCAACCCTCTCAGGATCAATGCCTTTACTCGCTGCTACATCCTTAAGGTGAGAAATAACATCATCGATGGTTCCGAATTTGTGTTTCTTCGGATCAACCGATGCGATAACCTTCCTGAGGTCTTCATCGGCGTTCTGTTTCAGTATTTCGAGGAATGCAGCCACCTGCCTGTCGGCAACCACGCGGGCATACTCCGGGCGGGTAATTGTCTCCCGTTCGGGTTCCAGACCTCTCTCAACAATCACTCTTGCAGTGGCATTGTTTGAGAACATGTCGGTAAGGCTGAAGTCAACAATGTTTTTGCCAGGCTGCGGTACGAACCTGTAACCAAATGCGGTATCGGTTGTATTGTACCTGTTAGCGGCCACAATGCTGCCCGAGTTCATAACCAGCACCTCAAGAAGCGACTTTGGTTCTGTATACAGGTCAATCTGGATAGTGTCGCCCGACCGGACGGTGATTATGGAATCGGAAAGGACTCTCAGCTCTGCCTCGTAATCATTCTTCCCGAGTTCTGTGAGGGCAATGGCAAGCGTATCGCCCGGATGATCGAGCGGCAGAGATATCTTTTTAACCTCCTTCACCGTGCCGTCAGCGTCGAAGGTTATTTCGTAGTCGCCGTGCTTTACTTCAAATTCATATTTTCCGGTGGCCGGGTCGGTATAGACCACAATTACAGTATTGGCCTCATTAAGGTCCTTTACGGTAACCCTGATGCTTTCTGCCAAGTCGGAACGCAGATCCTGAATTCTGGTAATACCCCTGATAAGAAATTTGCGGGGATGGTCGTCAGAGAATATCTCAATGCGGTATATATCCTGCTCTCCGAAGCCCGTATCGTCATACCTTGCAATATAGCCCTGATAGCCTTTACCTACCGGCATGAAAAACAGATCATCATCGGTAGTGTTGAGGGGGTATCCGGCATTGAGGGGTACCGACCATTCCCCGTCATCGAACATACTAGTGTAGAAAATATCATATCCGCCCATGTTGTAATGGCCGCGTGAACTGAAAAAGAGTGTTTTACCATCTTCTGTCAGGAACGGAGTATCTTCATGATACGGGGTGTTGATAACCGGACCGAGGTTTACAGCAGGACCCCAGTTGCCTGTTGAATCAATATGTGAAACGTAGATATCAAGCCCGCCGTAACCGCCTTTCCTGTTGCTGGAGAAATAGAGCTTCGTTCCATCGGGCGATATGGTGGCATGAGATTCCCAGATTTTGGTGTTAATGTTTTCATTCAGCTTTTCTACCGGGCTCCAGGTGCCGTTTACGAGCCTGGAAACGTATATATTGCCAATATAGTCGAAGTCGGAATAGAGAAGGAGTGTCTTCCCGTCAGGTGATATGGAGGTAGGGTAGAACTTGTCATCTACCCGGAGGTCGGGAACAATGTCATAAGGACCGCTCCAGGCCCCGTCGCGGTAGTTTGACCAGAAAAGGGCACGTCTGAGTTGAAGTACCCTGGTAAAAAAGATCTGATCTTCGTTCGGCGTGACAACCGGATTTATATCGGAAAACCTGTCGTTAATATTATCTCCCTGGTTAACCTTTCTGACATAGAGTGGCGTCTCCATCATTCTCAAGGCATTATGGCAGGTTTCAAGCTGGAACCTTACAATGGTTGAGTCATATACCCTGTGATCCATGTTTTCGAGGAACCGGTTGTAGGTCTCTATGGCTTCATTCAACCGGTTGTTTACCCTGTATGCATTTGCAAGATAGTAAAGGGCATCTGATGGTGCAGTTTTCTCCTTGAGCCTTCCCTGTCTGTGCTTCGGACTGATGTTCTTAACGGCATCCTCAAGAAATGGCACTGCCTTCTCCTTTTGCCCCGGTATATTAATGTAACACTGCCCGATCCGGTACTTTAAATTGGCGTTGTCGGGGTATAACTTAAGAAGGCTGATATAAGAGGGGAGGGCTTCGGGGTATTCTTCGAACAGCACATACATTTCAGCCTGGCTGAAAAAATCCCTTACATCGGAACGGGTCTGGCCGGTGACTGTTACAGATAAACCTGTAAAAAGGAAAAGGAAACAGAGAAGTCGGGTTTTCATAGTATACGGGGCAAAATAATTAGTCGACCCTTAAAAACAGTCTATATTGTTGATAATTAACAATATATGTTGAAAACATAATTTGTCAATTTGCAAGGTTTTGGGTAAATTCGGGAAAAACCTTGCAGAAATGATAGGAAAGAGCGAAAAGAACCCACAGTTGAATGTCTTCAAAGTACCATTGGTCAGTATTATCAACATGAATCATGAACTGGTTGAACTCAGTCGCAGAATAGACTGGAAATCAGTGGAAAAGGATTTTGAGGAGTATTATCATTATACCGGTAGACCGGCAGTACCTGTTCGCAAGATGGTAGGCAGCATGCTTTTAAAACAGATGTATAACCTATCTGATGAGTCATATGCCGCCAGGTGGATAGAGAATCCCTACTGGCAATACTTCTGTGGTGAGACTTACTTTCAATTTGATAAGCCATTTGATCCAAGCGAGTTTGTTCATTTTCGCAAGCGAATAGGAGCATCAGGAGCAGAGAAGCTGCTCAAACTCAGTTTAAGTCTGTTCTCACCCCAGGAGGTCACTGAGAAGGAAGTATTAATAGACACAACTGTACAAGAGAAGAATATCACCTTTCCTACTGACACCAAGCTGCATAAGAAGATCATTGAGAGATGCTGGAAGATTGCCGAGAAGGAAGGTATCATTCTTAGACAAAGTTACGCAAGAGTTCTGGGGCAGTTAATGATCGACCAACGTCACAGAGATCACCCCAAAAGAAGGAAGAAGGCGATGGCTGCTGCCCGCAAGATAAAGACCATTGCCGGACGACTGGTAAGAGATATTGAGAGAAGTCTGGATGATAAAGACAGGCTGGATCTCTATGACGAGATGCTTTGGCTTTATTACAGGGTACTGGGGCAAAAGAGGGATAGTAAGAACAAACTCTATAGTTTCCATGAGCCTCACGTTCAGTGCATATCAAAGGGTAAGGATCATAAGAAATATGAGTTTGGTAACAAGAGTGGCCTTGTAATAACAAAGACCAGTGGAATAATAGTAGGAGCTCTGGCTTTCGAGGGTAATCCGTATGATGGGCATACACTTGAGCCTCAGCTTCAACAGGTGGAAGATATTTTGGGTGTTTTGCCAAAGACTGCATTGGTTGATAGGGGTTACAAGGGAGCTAAGAAGGTATTGGGTGTCGAGATAAAAAGGCCTGAGTCAGGAAAAGGTAAAACTCCCTACGAAAAATCCCGGGACCGAAAACGCTTCCGAAGAAGAGCAGCGATCGAGCCAATAATCGGACATCTCAAAAGTGACTACCGGATGTTAAGAAACTATCTCAAAGGTGCTGAAGGTGATAAGATTAACATGATAATGGCTGCAACGGCGTTCAATTTGATGAAGAAACTCATGGGAATCCGCAAAGCGATTCTTTTTGTCTTCAATCAGATCTTTGGGTTCCCGTTGCCAGATTATATACTTCTTCCAATTTATCAGAAAAAATGCCTTCTTAAGGCTTGACTAATTAAAAAAACTAAATTAGATAAAAATAGTAAAAAAGGGTCACCACTGGCAACCCTTTTTACCAAACATCACTTTTTTTTTGCCAATCGTCAGTTTTATCTGACCAAATTTCATAACCGGTGTCCTGAGGTCAGGTATGCAACGCTACTGACTTTCGTAGTTTTCAAGTATTTCCCTTACTCTTCTGAGGAAACGGCCGGCCAGTGCCCCGTCAATTATCCGGTGGTCGTAGCTCAGCGAAAGAATCATTACCTGCCTGATACCTATAAGGTCACCATCGGGGGTTTCAATAACTGCCGGTGTTTTCCTTACGGCCCCGGTCCCCAGTATAGCCACCTGTGGCTGGTTGATAATGGGGGTGCCTGCAAGGTTGTCGTAACTGCCGAAATTGGTTAGGGTAAAGGTGCCTCCCGATATTTCGTCGGGCTTGAGCTTGTTTTTCCTTGCCCTGTCGGCCAGATCACTTACTGCTCTGGCAATGCCGGTGAGGCTCTTCTCATCGCAGTTCTTGATAACCGGAACAATCAGATTGCCATCGGGGAGTGCAGTGGCCATACCAATGTTAATGTTCTTCTTCATGATAATCCTGCTTCCATCGACCGATGAGTTCAGCATTGGGAAATCTTTAAGAGCCCTGGTAACGGCGTCAATGAAAACAGGAGTAAGGGTAAGCTTAACGCCTTCCCGTGCCAGAAAGCTCTCTTTCACACTGTTACGCCAGTTGACCAGCCTGGTAACATCGGCATCGATGTATGAGGTAACGTGTGCTGAGGTGCGTTTCGACATTGTCATATGCTCGGCTATCAGTTTCCGAACCCTGTCCATTTCAACAACCGTGTCACCTGTAAGTGGCTGTGCTGTAACCGCCTGACCGGTGCCTTGTGCAGATGCTGCAGAGGGAGTCGTCTCCCTGACGAGTTGCAGACCCTTTGTGTCGGGTAGCCGTTCAACCCTGGTTTCGGTTGCAGTTCCAGCCGTGGCAACAGTTTCGCGCCCCGATCTAAGCCACAAAAGCACATCATCCCTGGTAATCCTTCCGTCGGCTCCGGTTGCCTGTATTGTGTCGAGCTCTTCGTAACTGATACCCTCAGCGGCAGCTATGCTCCTCACCAGAGGAGAAAGGAACCTGCCCGAAGGGGTGCGACTCTTCATACCCGACGATACCTCATCAACCTGCTTCTTTTCACTCCTCACCTCTTCAATGGTTTCACGGATACGCTCAACCTCCCTCTCTACCCTGGCTGCATCCTGAGGTACATAGCCGGCCTCATTTTCAATTATGGCAATTATCTCTCCCACCTTCGGAACCGAACCCTCCTTTGCAATAATCTTTGTCAGTATCCCTGAAGCCGGAGACGGAACTTCCGAATCGACCTTATCGGTGGCGACCTCTACAATCGGGTCATCCTCATTAACTTTCGAGCCTTCGGCAACGAGCCACTTGTTAACTGTTGCCTCAATCACTCCCTCACCCATTGCGGGAAGAAAAACTTCAATCCTTGCCATTTGTCTATTTTGTGTTTAACGATTTTCTTTTAACGAATAACAAACAAAACGGAAATAAGTTTGAAACAATATAGCCATTACCTTGCCATCCGGTATGCAATAATGGCAGGTGTTCTGATAATAATTGCCAGCAAACCGGACAGGAATACTCCCGAATGCATGAGAGCCCTGAACGGGAAAATATACTTCTGGCTGAAATTCTTCTCGATGAAGAGGTGCATCGACCTGTAAAAATGCCTCAGGCCTCTGTAACTTTTCATTGCACCGCTGGAACCCTTGAAGTGGGTTACGGTTACTGCCGGATAGTACCAAACCTCATAGCCAGCAGCGGAAATCTGCATTGAGAGGTCAATGTCCTCGCCAAACATGAAGTAGCGTTCATCAAACAATCCTGCCTTTTCAGCGGCTTCACGAAGCATGAACATAAAGGCACCGGTAAGGGCTTCAACCCTGGCAGTATCAGTCTCACCTATATGCCCCATATAGTATCTGTTTACAAAAGAGGATCCGGAGAATAATTTGTAAATACCAGACATTCTGAACAAAGCAGCAGAGGCTGTCGGTATTCCGCGTTTCGATTCAGGAAGGAAAGCTCCGTTGCTGTCGGTGAGGCGGGGTCCTGCAGCACCGGCCTGCGGGTGCTCATCCATAAAGGCGATGAACATTGCAGGTGCCGCCGGGGGTACCACCGTGTCGGGATTAAGAACAAGCAGGTACTTTCCCGTTGAGATAGTTATGCCCTGGTTGCATGCTGCCCCGAACCCCCTGTTACTGCTGTTTTCTATCAGCTTTATGCCCCGGTATTCATTTCTGATCATTTCAGGCGATCCGTCCGACGAATTGTTGTCAATAACAATAATCTCGTTTCCCTCTCCCTGAAGTGCAAGCAGCAGCGATTCGAGGCATAGTTTAAGCCTTGATTTTACATTGTAGCTGACTATTACGGCTGATATATCCAACTCTGCACAGGGTAAAGTTTAAATGGCAGCTGATATAACCTCTGCCAGGCGCCTGATTCCCTCTTCAATGTCCTTTTTGTTTGAGAATGAAAAGTTAAGGCGCATGGTATTCTTACCTGCATCGTTGCAGTAAAACACCGATCCGGTGACAAATGCCACTTTTTTGTCGACCGACGACTTCAGAATATCAAGGGAGTTGAGGTGCCCGGGCAGGGTGATAAAGAGGAAAAGGCCGCCATCGGGTTCGGTCCAGCTCACTCCTTCAGGCATGTACATTCGCAGGCAGTCAATCATATGGTGGCACCTTTCGCGGTAAAGGGCAACAGTTTTGACAAGGTTCTTATCGAGCAGTCCCTTTTCAATATACCGGGCAGCGATCTTCTGAACGAAAACGGGAGTACAGAGGTCGGACGACTGTTTCGCCATTACGATTTTGTCGAGCAGCACCGGGTCGCCGATTGTCCATGCCAGCCTGAAGCCGGGAGCAAATATCTTTGAGAATGTGAAGAGGGTGATTACGCGTCCCGATTTGTCGAGGTCGTAAACAAGCCTTTGCGGTTCCCCCGAGAACCTTATTTCCCTGTAGGGACTGTCCTCGACGATAAGCAGGTTATGCTTTTCGGCAATTTCAAGGATTTCAAGCCTGCGGCTTTCGGGTGCTGTAATGCCGGCCGGATTCTGGAAGTCGGGGATTATATAGATGAATTTAACAGTTCTTCCCAGTTCGTGAATGGCAATAATCGCCTTTTCAAGCTCGTCGGGCCGCATACCCTTGTCATCAAATGTAATACCTTTCATTTTGGCCCCGTATACCATGAAGGCGTTTATGCCGCCCAGGTACGACGGGAGCCCGCAGATAACATAGTCGCCCGGATCGAGGAGCACCTTACCTATCAGGTCGAGAGCCTGCTGCGAGCCGGTGTTTATTATGAGGTTGTCGGTTGTGATACTGAGCCCCTCGCGCCTGTGCCGGTCAACCAGCAGCTCTCTGAGCCTGCTGTCGCCTTCTGTTGTTCCGTACTGGAGGGCAGCAGCACCGTCACGTTCCAGAACCTCAAGCACTATCTCCTTCAGGTCCTCCACCGGGAACGATTCAGGGGAGGGGAGGCCTCCGGCAAATGATATCATTTCGGGCTTCTGGGTGAGCTTCAGTATCTCCCTTATGGCTGACTTTTTCATGCTGTTACCGGCCCGGGAAAACAGATGTTCAATATTCAGTCTGTTCATTTCTGGTTGTTTTGAGAGCAAAGCCAATTTCCTGGCAAGATCAATAATTAGGAGGAGAAAAACAAAGAATTCATGACTCAGGGAGTAAACGGTGTTCTGTTCAAGAGCGACCGGCCAAGTGTAAGTTCATCGATATACTCAAGTTCATCGCCCAGTGAAACCCCGCGTGCAAGGGTTGTTACTGCCACCCCCGAGCCACTGAGCTTTCTGTAGAGATAGAAGTTTGTAGTGTCTCCCTCCATGGTGGTGCTTAGTGCGAGTATGACCTCTTGTAAAGTACCCGATCCGGCTTTGGCAATGAGGGAATGGATGTTGAGATCGGCAGGGCCGATGCCATCGACAGGTGAGATAATCCCTCCAAGTACATGGTAAATACCCCTGAACTGCCGGGTGTTTTCAATGGCCATCACATCCTGGATATTCTCAACCACGCATATGGTCGACTTGTCCCTGGCAGGGTCGCTGCAAACTGTGCATATGTCATTATCGGAGATGTTATGGCATTCAATGCAGTACCTGATTTCGCTGCGCAATCTGATAAGTGTCTCACCGAACCTGGTTACTTCCGGCTCATTTCTTCTGAGCAGATTCATTACAAGCCGGAAGGCCGTCTTACGGCCTATGCCCGGCAGGGAGGCAAACTCATTTACTGCGTTTTCCAGTAGTTTCGACGGAAAAGCCGGCACATTCATCGTTAACAGATTTCTGGCAAAATTAATCTATTACGGCAAGCAGTCATCACAAGTTTTTGTTATCCTTGCATAAAAAATAAAAATGCTCAGCCCCATCACCTTTGTTATAATCATTGTTATTTATTTCACACTGCTTTTCATAGTGTCGTACGTTACTTCCCGGCGGGTCGACAACATGAGCTTCTTCCTGGGAAACAGGAAATCACCATGGTTCGTGGTGGCGATAGGGATGGTGGGATCATCAATATCTGGAGTAACGTTTATTTCTGTCCCCGGATGGGTTATCGACAGCCAGTTCTCATATATGCAGATGGTACTTGGATACCTGGCCGGGTATGCCGTAATAGCCGAAATACTGCTGCCCCTCTATTACAGGCTGAAGCTCACCTCGATTTATTCCTACCTCGACACAAGGTTCGGGAAGTACTCATATAAAACAGGTGCATCGTTCTTCCTGCTTTCACGGTCTGTAGGTACTGCCTTCAGACTTTACCTGATGGCAAGTGTTCTGCAACTGGTTGTTTTCGATGCATGGAACGTCCCATTCTTTGTAACCGTTCTGGTCACACTTGCTCTGATACTTCTCTACACATTCAGGGGAGGCATAAAAACGATCATCTGGACTGATGTTCTTCAGACTCTCTTCATGATCACCGCCGTAATACTTACAATAATAATGATAGCCAGGGCTGAAGGTTACGGCTTCGGAAAAATATTCACCGTTATTGCCGAACATGACTATTCAAGAATCTTCTTCTTCGACGATTTCAGGGATCCAAGGCACTTTGTCAAACAGTTCCTGGCCGGAATGTTTATCACCATTGTCATGACAGGGCTCGACCAGGATATGATGCAGAAGAACCTCAGTTGCCGCAACCTGAAAGACGCCTCGAAGAATGTCTACATGTACAGTTTTTCATTCGTGCCGGTTAACTTCCTTTTCCTGGGACTTGGTGTGCTTCTCGTAATATATGCCGGAATGCAGGGAATTGAGATTCCGGAAATGCGCGATGAGCTTTACCCGCTCATTGCCACCAGTGGCGGGCTGGGAACAGTTATACCGGTGCTCTTTATTCTGGGTCTTATTGCAGCAGCCTACTCAAGCGCCGACTCAGCCCTTACGGCTCTTACAACTTCATTCACTGTTGATATTCTGGGAACCGGGGGCAGAAATGAACAGAGCATTGCACGGACGCGAAAGCGGGTGCACATTGCGGTGACACTGGTCGTAATGGCAATTATAATGCTGTTCAGGGAGATTAACGACAAGAGCGTTATCAGCGCGGTATTCACAGTAGCCGGCTATACCTATGGCCCTCTTCTCGGACTATTCGCTTTTGGTCTTTTCACCCGGCGCAGCGTGTGGGACAAGGCCACCCCGGTAATTGCAATACTCTCGCCGGTTTTAACCTTTGTAATTAACAGTTACTCAGTGCAACTGCTGTGGGGTTACAAGTTCGGATTCGAACTTCTTCTGGTTAACGGGTTAATAACATTCATGGGTCTGCTGATATTCAGCAGCAGGGCCAGGGGCTGATAATCAGCATTATCTGATGGTGCCGGTCGTTCCTGGAGGCCTTGTGGTGCCGCTATCACCTTCCTCAGTTTCCCTTACGGGTTTGATGTAGATAACACGCTTATGGCGGTATGGGATTCTGTAGCTGATGAAATAGTTGATGCCGGATGAAAGTGGTTTGCTGCCGTTACCGAATCCGGGAATATCAATGGCCCGCATATCCTCTCCGGTTCCGCCGTACACCAGGAACCTTATGTTGACTCCCCAGCCGATAAAAAAATTTCTGAAGAGTTCTGCCCTCACCCCGGGCGAAACCTCCAGAAAATGAGCGCCGTGAAAGCTGCTCTGTTTCGAGGTGGTATAGGTTCCCCAGAAACTGTCATATTCAATAAACTGATTGCTGTGCGAAAAGAGAGACAGCCCGTACTTCAGAGAAATGCCGGCGTAATACCTGCCTGCTGCCTGCACCGGATTCAGCAGGTTATAGTCAGCACCGGCCCTGAAGTAGATACCGTTGTTTTCGTACCCGTAGTTGTGATTTTCCTGCACGAAGCTGCTGAAACCCCCGTCGGCAACCAGTGTTATCCTTTCACTCATATCGTAGAATCCGCTGGCCTCGAACCCCCCGGGGTACCTGCCGGCAAGGGCCGATACAGGTGAGAAAAGCGCCGCACCGGCACCCAGCCTGAGCGGAAAGTTAACCGTATCCTGGGCCGAAGCATTGACCAGCGGCTGAAGCATCAGCAGCAGCATCAGCCTAAAGGAATATCCTGATGTTCTCCTCATTGATTACGGTAATGTTGGTGTTACGGATAATTACGGTATCGATAATGTTTTTGGTGAAACTGCACCTGTCAAGCTTGTGGTAAATGGTGTAACCGCATTCCTTCGATACAAGGTGGGGGAACGATTCGTAAAAAAAGGTTATTGTATCGTTCACACCGTTTAAAGTCAGTACCCATGTGCATCCCGGAGTGGCCGGATCAAGAAATAGCTTTATTGACTTCAGATTCTTTACGTTATTGTAAACCGTATCCGATGAGGAGCCCTGAGCCGCAAGCGTTACCGAATCGGCCTTCAGCTCCAGTCCGGTACCCGTTTCGTAGAAGCCCGCCTTAACCGATGAGGTGGTTTCCTGGTAACACGACTCGGGGACACACGACACAATAAACGATACCACCAGAACCAGTAATGGCAGAGTCTTGTAAGTATGAAACAGGTGTGTAAGCATATCTGAAGCCAAATGTCAAAATTACCACAAAGAAAGGAAATTGCAAGGAGGAAGGGGGGTGGAGTGACTAAAGTGACTGAAAAGTTGAGTTGACCGGCAGGTTACCGGACAGCGGGCGGAATGTAAGAAGCCGGTACCCAGAACATGGTTACCGGCTTCTCAAACTGATTCATTAATAATAAGTTATCTCCTGGTTAATTCTAAGACGCAAATCTGAATCTCAAATAATCATTTCCCGTTCCGGGGATAAATCTCCTCAATCAGATCCCTGTACTTCGAAGCAATAACGTTACGCTTGAGCTTAAGGGTGGGGGAAAGCTCCCCTGTTACCGGGCTCCATTCATCGGTTACCAGCCTGAACTTCTTTATCTGCTCATGCTCGGCAAGTGTCTTGTTGATATCCTTTACCTCCCGGCCATATCTCTCAATAACTTCAGGAATGCGTACCAACTCGGCATTGTCGCGGAACTGAACCTTGTGAATCGTGCACCAGTCATGCAGGAATGTAAAGTTGGGTGATATAATTGCTGCTGCAACCTTTTCATTCTCACCTATAACCATTGCCTGCTCAATAAAGAATGACTCCTTCAGCCTGTTTTCGATCGGCTGCGGTGCTATATATTTACCTGCAGAAAGCTTGAACATCTCCTTTTTCCTGTCGGTAATTCGCAGGAATATGCCATCCTCGAATATGCCGATATCGCCTGTGTGGAACCACCCCTCACTGTCAATGGCCTCGGAGGTAAGCTCGGGAGCCTTGTAGTAGCCCATCATAATGTTTGGGCCTTTGCAGAGTATCTCTCCGTCATCGGCGATCTTCACCTGAACGTCCTTTATTACCGGACCAACAGTTCCAAACTTAATCTCACCCAGCCTGAAAGGGTTGACGGCTATTACCGGCGATGTTTCGGTCAGCCCGTAACCCTGAAGTACCGGCATGCCGGCTGCCCAGAATACCTTTTCAAGCCTCGACTGAAGGGCCGCACCCCCCGATACCATAACCCTTACCTCATTGCCGAGAGCCTCTTTCCATTTGCTGAAGATAAGCTTCCTGGCTATCTTAAGCTTGAAGTCGTAGATTTTCGACCGGCCGTCGAGCTTGTACTGCAGACCGAGGTTAACTGCCCAGAAGAAAATCTGCTTCTTGAGCCAGGGAAGATTCTTCCCCTTCCCTATGATTGTGTCATATATCTTCTCAAGGAGTCTGGGAACGGTGTTGAAAATGTGAGGTTTTACCTCCCTGATCGATTCGGTGATGGCCCCCATGTTCTCAACGTAATAAATACTCAGCCCCTTGTACTGGAAGTGATAGTTCACCATACGCTCATATACATGGCACAGGGGCAGAAAACTGAGTGCCCGGTACCCGTACCCGAATTCGTGTGCCGTTGAAGTCTCAAGTGCATTAATCACCAGGTTGCTGTGCGACAGCATCACACCCTTGGAATTTCCGGTAGTGCCTGAGGTATAGATTATAGTTACGAGGTCTTCAGGCTTTATTGATGCCTTTACCTTTGCAAGCTTCTCACGGTATTTCTCCTCATTCTTCTGTCCGAGTTCCAGCAACTCACTGAATGACATGATACCATCGACCTTATCGAAAGAAACAATGTGTTTTATCTTCAGTTTTTCAGCCACTTCACTAATCTTGTTGTAAAGCAGCTTGTTGCCAACAATAACAGCCTTCACCTCTGCGTGTTCAAAGATATATGCATACTCCTCGGCCGTGATGGTTGGATAAACCGGCACGTGTATCATGCCGGCCTGGGCCATACCCATGTCGGCAAAATTCCATTCGGGACGGTTCCCAGTGATTGTGGCAATCTTGTCACCTTCTTTCAGCCCAAGTGCAAACAATGCGAAAGCGGTATAGTCCACATTCTTCTTAACATCCTCAGTGGAGTAGGTCTTCCAGTCCTTGTCAACCTTGCCACCGTACATGTCGTTGCGCGGATACTTCTCGTAATTCCATTCAATAATGTCAAATGTTCTGGTAATTTCCATGGTTTTCAGGTATTAGAACCACAATTCTAATAATAATTTTTGGAACAATCCGGCAGGGATCGTTGAATATTGGATATAATATCTGACAATATACAGATTATCAGATTATTAGACTAATAAAAAAAAATGAGTGTTTTTCGACCGGAGATCAGGCCAGCATGCTCCTGATAAAAACTGCTGCCTTTTCGAGGGCACGGTCTATCCCGCCCGGGTCTTTTCCCCCCGCTATTGAAAGGAATGGCTGCCCTCCTCCGCTGCCGCCAATTTCACCCGATATTTCCCTGATAATGCCTACAGCATCCACTTTACCGTTCTGTAACAGTTTGTCGCACACCATAACCGTGAGTGTAGCCTTGCCGGCTGACGATGATCCGATAACCAGAATGGTGTTCTCTGAGCTGTTCCGGAAGAGACCTGCCATTGATTTTATCACTTCGGTACTCTCACTTCCTGCATTGTAGAGAATTACCGATGCTTCTCCGGCGTTTATTGCATGAGGTCTTAGTTTTTCAGCCAGGGAGGCAGCAATCTGATCCTGAAGCTTCTCAATGCTTTTCCGCATCTGTGCTGATTCCTGGACAAGCCGTGTGGCTGTATCGGTTACCCTGCCCTTGCTCTGAAGTATCTGTTCCACCTCGTCGAGGGTCTCCAGTTTACGGTTAATAAACTCCATGGCATTTTTACCGGTAACTGCCTCTATCCGTCTTATGCCGGCGGCAATTGCGGTTTCGCTCACAATCTTGAAAAGGCCTATCCTGCCCGTGTTTTCCACATGTGTTCCTCCGCAAAGTTCTACTGAAGGGCCAAAACTGATTACCCTCACGCTGTCCCCATACTTTTCACCGAAGAGGGCCATGGCTCCCATCTCCTTAGCCTTCTCAACCGGAACATCCCTGTGGGTGTCGCGTTTCATATTGCCGGCAATCATTTCATTGACCATGTTCTCAACAGCCGCTATCTCCTCACGCGACAGCCTGGAAGTATGACTGAAGTCAAACCTGAGGCGGTCGGGGTTAACCAGCGAGCCCTTCTGCTCTACATGTTTCCCAACGACCTCCCTGAGGGCGAAATGCAGAAGGTGGGTCGCAGAGTGATTGCTTTCGGTCAGCTCTCTCCTGGCGGCATCAGCCCGGGCAGTGAACTCAGCCTCCGGCTCCACGGGCAACCTGTCGGTAATATGTATTATCAGGTTGTTCTCCCTGATTGTATCAATAATCCTGATTGTCTCCCTGCTGTTGCTCAGCGTCCCGCTGTCACCAACCTGTCCGCCCGACTCTGCATAGAAAGGTGTACGGTTTAGCACAAGCTGGAACTGCTCCCTGTTGCGCGACTTAATTGACCGGTATTTTGAAATGTGAACGATATCCTCAGTCTGGTCGTACCCGGTAAATACTGTCTCTTCCTGCTCGGCTATAACCACCCAGTCGCCTGTGTCAACAGCAGCATCCTCGCGCGACCTTTCGCGTTGCGTCTTCATGCATGCCTCAAACTCCGTGATATTGGCCTCCAGACCTTTCTCCCTCAGTATCAGTTGTGTAAGGTCGAGGGGGAACCCATAAGTGTCGTAAAGTTCGAACGCAACCGAACCCGGAAGAACATCTTTTCCTTCCCTCCTGATAACGGCAATCTCCTTGTCTATAAGCCTCTGACCCTTTCCCAGGGTGCGGAGGAAGGCCGTTTCCTCGTCATGTATGACCCTTGAAATATGCTCCCTGCCCGACGTAAGTTCCGGAAAAGTATCGCCCATTACCCCGGCAAGTACCGGAACCAGTCTGTAAATAAAGGGTTCCTCCATACCAAGGTTATTGTAGCCGTACCTTACGGCGCGCCGCAAAATTCTCCTTATCACATATCCGGCCCTGTTATTGGAGGGAATCTGGCCGTCGGCGATGGAGAACGACACAGCCCTGAGATGGTCGGCGATAACCCTCATGGCAATGTCGCGACTATCCGATTCTCCATATTCGTGGCCGCATATATCGGAAATCTCCCCGATAACCGGCTGAAACAGGTCGGTGTCGTAATTCGACTTTTTCCCCTGAACGGCCATGCAGAGCCGCTCGAAACCCATCCCGGTATCGACATGCTTTGCCGGCAGCTGCTCTAGCGATCCGTCGGCCTTCCGGTTGTACTGTATGAATACCAGGTTCCAGATTTCAACAACCAGCGGGTGCCCGGTGTTTACCAGGTTGTGCCCGGGAACCTTCTCCCTCTCGTCATCGCTGCGCAGATCAATGTGTATTTCAGAACAGGGACCACACGGGCCGGTATCGCCCATTTCCCAGAAGTTGTCTTTTTTCGATCCCTCCAGTATCCGGTTAACGGACCCGGGGAAACACTCAAGCCAATAATTGTATGCCTCGTCATCGCGCGCCACACCTTCTTCCGGGTTACCTTCAAATATCGTTGCATAGAGCCTGCCTGCCTGCAGTCCGATAACCTTTGTAAGGAATTCCCATGCCCAGCCAATAGCCTCCCTCTTGAAATAATCGCCGAAAGACCAGTTTCCCAGCATCTCAAACATGGTATGATGGTATGTGTCGTGTCCAACCTCTTCCAGATCGTTGTGCTTGCCTGAAACACGAAGGCATTTCTGGGTGTTGGCAATTCTCGGGTCGGCTGTATTCCTGTTCCCAAGGAAAATATCCTTGAACTGGTTCATCCCGGCGTTGGTGAACATAAGGGTGGAATCATCCTTAATGACCATCGGAGCGGAGGGTACAATACGATGTTTTTTACTCCTGAAATAATTGAGGAAGGCACTCCTTATCTCCTGCGCAGTCATATTTGTCATAGCCAGAAATCAGTAATTTAAGTAAAAAGATTGCCAAAATGGGTTGTAAAATTACTTTTTTTACCATTAATTTGCCTTTTCATTGAAAAAAAACCGGCGAATTCATAAGTGGCATTCAAAAGCGGAAAATATTTCTTTGATGATGTCGACCTGCAGTATAAGAGGGTCAGATTACCCTTTTCAAGAAGGTTGTTGAGGTTTGCTGTCTGGTTTGCTGCCTCGGTAATCATGTTTTTCATCTACAGGTATGCCTTTACAAAAACCTTTGGTTCCCCCGAGGAGGCAAGGCTCATGAGCAGCATTGAGACTGTGATGCTGGAACTGAATATGATTGACAGGGAGATGGACGATATGATTGAAAGGCTGAATGAGTTCAGGCTTTCCGATGACCACCGCTACAGGCCTGTACTGGAGATGGATACCCTTCCCTCAAATTTCAGGCAGCCGGCAACCGGAGGTATTGAACGCTACGGTGAACTGACAGGCTTTATCAACAGCGGAACCCTCCTTGAACTCGTAAATAAGCGCGACCATATTGCGACTCAGCTGAATCTGCAGAATGAATCATTCCGGGCAATATCAGACAAAACAACCGAGTGGCGCCGCCAGATGGAGTACCTCCCTATTATCAGCCCGGTAAACGTAAGCTTCCGTCTCGGCGACGGCATTAAGTTCAGGGAGAAGCATCCGGTACATGGTAACCCCCAGTGGCATCACGGCCAGGATTTCAGAACACCGGTGGGAACACCGGTATATGCTACCGGTGCTGGTACTGTTATCGAGGCAGGATGGAATTCAGGAGGGTTCGGGAATTATGTGGTAATCGATCACGGCTACGGATTCAGAACCACATACGGTCATCTCAGCGCGGTTAAAACCGTTAAGGGAGCCCTGGTGAAACGGGGCGACAGGATTGGTCTGAGCGGAAATACCGGCATCTCTTCGGGTCCGCACCTGCATTACCAGATAGACCTGTTCGGAAAAATCCAGAATCCGCTCCACTATTTCAATGACGACCTCACCGAGGAGGAGTACATCGAAATGATAAGGATACTGAGCGCAGGCGCCCAGTACAGACAGTGATGCATACCTGAGCCAAAGCCGGGCTCACGACCAGGTTTATACCCGCAACCACAACCCGTTTCTATTTTTTTCCTATATTTGCGCCATGGCAAGAACTAGGTACCGGTTCAATCCCGAATCATTGAGCTTCGACCGGGTCACTCTCGGCTTTGGTGCTATTATTATGCGTTCGCTGGCATATATTGTTGGCTCAGCAATGATAGCTGTAGTTTACTGGGTAATTTTTGCCGCATTCTTTGACTCTCCCAAGGAGAAAGCCCTTAAGCGGGAATTATCACAGCTTACCGTTCAGTATGAGATTCTAAGCCGTGAGATGGGAGATATGGAAGAGGTGCTTCACCACCTTCAGCGCACCGACGACAACCTCTACAGGGCAATATTCAATGCCGAACCTCTGCCGGTTTCCTATCGCGAAGGCGGTGTGGGCGGACTTAACAGGTACAAGGATCTTGAAGGATTCAATAACTCGGAGCTCGTTATCGAAACGGCAAAGCGGCTCGATAAGATCAGGAAGAGAATATACACCCAGTCGAAATCATTTGACGAACTGATTGCACTCACAAAGGAAAAAGAAGCCATGGTGAGATGCATTCCTGCCATTATGCCAATTTCTAACAGAGACCTTACCCGTACCGCATCAGGATATGGCCCCAGGATACACCCCTATTACAAAATAATAAAGTTCCACACCGGAATGGACTTTACTGCTCCTTCGGGAACCGAGGTTTATGCCACCGGAGACGGGGTTGTTTCGGAAATTATTACCTCAAACAGGGGGTACGGTAATTATATTGTCGTTGATCACGGCTTTGGATATACAAGCCTTTATGCTCACCTCGACAGGTTCAATGCAAGGAAGGGCCAGAAGGTTCAGCGCGGTGAGGTAATCGGATTCGTTGGTAATACCGGTATGTCGCTCGCCCCACACCTCCATTACGAGGTTAAGCTTAACGGACGTACTGTCGACCCTGTTAACTATTACTTCAATGACCTCACCCCCGAGGAGTATGAGAGAATGATTGAACTTGCATCGAAAACAGGACAATCGTTCGATTAAACCACCTGCCGCAAAAATGAAAATCAAGCTTCATCTCCCGGTATTCCTGTTGGCGGGAATGGCATTTCTTTCCGGAATCTCTCTCGCAGCCCAGAATATCGCTGTCATTAACAATAATAAACTGAATCAGCCCCCAAAATCAATATCCATCGCCGGTGTTGGCGACATAATGCCGGGGACCTCCTTCCCGTCAGAAGCCTTTCTTCCGCCTGAGAGCAGGCTTAAAACCCTCTTCGGGCCTCTTGGCGACACCCTCCGCAATGCCACCGTCGCATTCGGGAACCTTGAAGGCAGTTTCCTTAATAAGGGTGAACCCGCAAAGAGATGCCGCGATTCAACAAACTGTTATCTCTTCAGAATCCCTGAACGATATGCCGCTTTGCTGTCTGATGCCGGGTTTGATTTGCTGAGCCTTGCAAATAATCATACCGGCGATTTTGGCGCGGCCGGAAAAAAGGCAACGAAGAGACTGCTCGATTCGCTTGGAATAGCATATGCCGGACTGACTGAGCACCCCTGGGCTATCATAGAGCGCGACTCCCTCAGAATTGGCTTTATAGCATTTGCACCCAATGCCGGCACCTTAAACCTCCATGACACCCTGGCTGCCGCTGCGGCAGTAAGAATGCTCGGTGAAAAATGCGATATTGTTGTAGCATCATTCCATGCCGGCGCCGAAGGAGCCCAACACCAGAACGTAACACGCGCTGTCGAATACTACGTGGGTGAAAACCGGGGTAATGTTTATGAGTTCGCCCGGCTTCTGATCGATAACGGTGCCGATATTGTTTTCGGTCACGGGCCGCATGTGCCACGGGCAATCGACCTTTACAACGATAGGTTTATTGCCTACAGTCTGGGTAATTTCCTTACATACAGCAGGTTTAATCTGTCGGGCCCCAATGCACTCGCTCCCCTGGCTCTCATAAATGTCGATGCCGGCGGACGGTTCCTTTCGGGCCGCATAGTGCCGGGTATACAGGTGCGCGGCGAAGGAGTCAGGTATGACACCCGTAGACTTGTAATTGAAAAAATAAGGGAGCTTATGGCTGCCGATTTCCCCGATTCCTTAATTTCGCTGTCGGAAGAGGGTGTAATAACTTATAAATAGATGCGCATATGCCATACAGGGAACAGAAGGTAGAGAAACTTTACTACTCAATTGGTGAAGCCGCCGAAATCCTGAATGTGCCTGTCTCAACTGTCAGGTTCTGGGAGAATGAGTTTGAAATGCTCAAACCAAAAAGAAACAGGAAGGGTAACCGCATGTTTACCCCTGTTGATATGACAACCCTGAAGAATATCCATTTCCTGCTCAGGGAGAAGGGAATGACTCTCGAAGGTGCCAGGCGGAGCATTGCTGCCGGCGGAACCGAAACCGATCCTGTTCTCGATGTCACCTCGCGCCTGAAGGATATAAGGGCAATGCTGTTGGAACTCATCGCCGAGGTAAAATGAAGATCGAAGAGATTTGCCGGTACCTTGATGAAAAAATCCCTCCCGCCCTGCAGGAAAACTATGACAACTGTGGGGTGCAGGCCGGGAATACCGGCGACGAGGCAACAGCAGCACTGATTACAATCGATGTGAACGAAGAGGTGCTGACCGAGGCTGTCAGCAAAGACTGTAACCTCGTTATCTCACATCATCCGCTCATATTCTCACCGCTTAAAAGCCTTGCCGGCAATAGCCCCGTTCAGCGGGCGGTGATGGCAGCAATTCGGAATGGTATTACTGTTTACACTGCCCATACTAACCTCGACTCGGTGAAGGGAGGAGTAAGCTACATTATGGCCTCGAAGATGGGGCTGAAAAAACTCGAAGTACTTGCGCCCCTCAGAGAGAAACTGGTTAAACTTGTAACTTTTATTCCCCATTCGCATTCAGGTGAGGTAAAGGAAGCACTGTTCAGAGCTGGTGCAGGAAAAATAGGCAATTACGACTCTTGCGGATACTCACTCAGCGGTGAGGGAACATTCAGGGGAAACGAAGATGCCTCACCTTTCACCGGGGAGCCCGGGAAGCTTCATGCCGAACCTGAAATCAGATTCGAAACCATAATTCCCTCATTTGCCGTCGCTGCCGCCGTAAAGGCACTCCTTCAGGCACACCCCTACGAAGAACCGGCATTCGACCTCTATCCGGTTCTCAACGAATGGAAGGAAGCAGGTATGGGAGTAACCGGTGTACTTGATAATGAAATTGATGAAAAAGGGTTTCTTGAGCTGTGCAGCACGGTCTTCTCGCCAGTCTGCCTCAGGCATACCCGGCTTAGAAATAAGCCCGTGCGAAAAGTGGCTCTCTGCGGAGGGGCAGGGGGGGACCTTCTGAAGCACGCAATTGCCTCAGGGGCCGATGCATTCGTAACGGCCGATCTAAAATACCACCAGTTCGCCCAGGCCGAAGAAGAGATATTTCTTGTCGACCCCGGTCATTATGAAACCGAAAAATTCTCGGTTGAGATTATTCATGATCTGTTAATTAAAAAATTCCCTAACTTTGCACTCCGGTTTTCAGAAACCGGAACAAATCCGATTAACTGCTATTAAAGATGGAAAAGACAAGAGTGCCAGAGACTGAAATTTCAATTGAAGAAAAACTTAGGGCATTGTACGGCCTTCAGCTGGTTGATTCCGAAATAGACAAGATTAAAATCCTGCGGGGCGAACTTCCCCTGGAGGTTCAGGACCTCGAAGACGAGGTTGCAGGCCTGGAAACAAGAATAAACAACCTTAAGGATGAGGTGGCCGGACTTGAGCAGGCTGTGGCAAAAAAGAATCTTGAAATAACAGAATCGCTTGCACATATTAAAAAGTACGAAGATCAGCAGAATAATGTAAGGAATAACAGGGAGTACGACTCCCTTTCAAAAGAGATTGAATTTCAGACACTTGAAATTGAGCTCTCTAACAAGAAGATCAAGGAGTTCAATATACAGACCGAGGAGAAAAGGGCTCTTGTTGCCGATGCCGAAGCTGCTCTTACAGAAAGGGCCGGAGACCTTGACAATAAGCGCAAGGAGCTTGACGAGATAATTGAGGATACCCGCAAGGAGGAGGAGAACCTTCTTAACCAGTCGGTAGAAATTGAAGCACGGATTGAGGAGAGGCTCATTACTGCCTACAAGCGAATCAGGCTGAACGCAAGGAACGGTCTTGCAGTTGTTACCGTAAAAAGGGATGCCTGCGGAGGTTGTTTCAACCAGATTCCGCCTCAGCGTCAGCTCGATATCAAGTCGAGAAAAAAAATCATCGTATGCGAGTATTGCGGAAGGATACTTGTCGATGATGAAATCATTGGCGGCGTGACGGAATAAACCGGCCGCACCTCAGAAATAAACCGGCCACCTGCCGTTTAAAACTTCTTGCCAATGACCCCCGAAGAATTCAGAAAGCTGGTTGCCGAGGGAATTCCCGCCAGGCTGCCTCAGCCACGCCCTTACGATAATAATGTCAACCACGCGCCGGTAAGGAAGGATATACTCACCTCGGCAGAGAAGAGACTGGCTTTAATGAATGCCCTGAGGTACTTCCCCCGCGAGTTCCACCCGACACTCGCGCCCGAGTTTGCTGAAGAGCTCAGAAGGTACGGACGAATATACATGTACAGGTTTATGCCTTCTTATGAGATAAAGGCAAGGCCGGCAGTTGAGTATCCTCACAATTCGGAGCAGGCAGCCGCTATAATGCTGATGATCATGAACAACCTCGACAGCGAGGTTGCCCAGCATCCGCATGAACTCATTACCTACGGTGGTAACGGGGCGGTCTTCCAGAATTGGGCTCAGTACCGCCTCACCATGAAGTATCTGTCTGTGATGACCGATAATCAGACACTTGTAATATATTCAGGCCATCCGGCCGGCCTCTTCCCCAGCAGCCCGGGAGCCCCAAGGGTGGTGGTTACCAACGGAATGGTAATACCCAATTACTCTTCACACGATCACTGGGAGAAGTTCAACGCACTGGGCGTTTCACAATATGGCCAGATGACGGCAGGTTCATTTATGTATATAGGTCCGCAGGGCATAGTGCACGGAACCACAATTACCGTTCTCAACGCGGGAAGGATGAAGGGGGGTGGCGACTCCCTCAGGGGAAAGTTGTTTGTTTCATCAGGACTGGGAGGAATGTCGGGCGCTCAGCCAAAGGCAGGCAACATAGCCGGCCTGATTTCTGTAATCGCCGAAGTCAATGAAAAGCCCCTTATGACAAGGTACAGGCAGGGATGGGTTGATGAGGTGATAGCATCAATGCCCGACCTGGTAAGCCGGGTGCGCAGGGCGGTATCAGATGGTGAGGTGGTTTCCATTGCCTGGCACGGAAATATCGTCGATGTATGGGAGAGGTTCGCCGACGAGGGGATAAAGGTCGATATCGGTTCTGACCAGACATCCCTGCATAACCCATGGTCGGGTGGCTACTATCCTGCCGGCCTCTCATTCGGTGAGGCCAACCGCATGATGGCTGAGGACCCGGAGAAATTCAGGGAACATGTAAGGGCCTCTCTCCGCAGGCAGGTGAATGCCATTAACAGACATGCGGCAAACGGCACCTATTTCTTCGATTACGGTAATGCATTCCTGCTGGAAGCCTCACGGGCAGGAGCCGATGTGGCCGGTGCCGGCGGCAGTTTCCGGTATCCTTCATATGTGCAGGATATTATGGGCCCGATGTATTTCGATTACGGCTTCGGACCATTCAGGTGGGTATGCAGTTCCAACAGTGAATCCGATCTGCAGGTAACCGACAGGATAGCCGCCGAAACAATGGAAAGACTCATGAAGCTGGCTCCCCCTGACATAAAAATGCAGATGGCCGACAATATACACTGGATACGTGAAGCTGCCAGAAACAGGTTGGTGGTAGGATCGCAGGCAAGGATACTATATGCCGACTCGGCAGGCAGGATTGAAATTGCAGGGGCATTCAACAGGGCAATCGCTGCAGGTGAAATATCAGCCCCCATAATTCTGGGCCGTGACCATCACGATGTTTCAGGTACCGATTCACCCTACAGGGAAACCTCCGATATATACGATGGCTCCGCCTTCACTGCCGACATGGCTGTACAGAATGTCATAGGCGATTCATTCAGGGGGGCAACGTGGGTGTCGATACACAATGGAGGAGGCGTAGGCTGGGGTGAGGTTATCAATGGCGGGTTCGGTATGGTGCTGGACGGTTCGGCTGAGGCAGCAGAAAAACTTAAACTGATGCTCCACTGGGATGTCAACAACGGAATAGCCCGCAGAAGCTGGGCACGGAACCCAGGTGCCATGAAAGCAATTCAAAGGGAAATGGAACGCACCCCCCTCCTGAGGATTACAATGCCTGTGATACCTGACGCGGATTTAATATCGGAACAGTTCCCCGGATAATCAGAATTTCCCGTTGTTAAGCATAACCAGCAGGCAGTCGTCGACTACCTCAATACCGGCTTTTCTCGCCATTTCTGCCAGTTCACTATTTGTGGTTCCGGGATTGAAAATGATGCGCTTCGGTTCCAGTTTCAGAATATATTCGTAATACTCTTCCTGAAATTTGGCGTTCATATAGAGTGTAACTGTATGGATCTTTCCAATTCCGGTGGGCTTACCCTTTCTTATTTTGATTGACTCATCAAGGTCAACATCCCTGCGGCCTATTGCAACTACCGGTATATTCCTTCTCTGAAGGCTCCTTATTGCCTTGTAGGCGAATCTGTTTGGATTAGGGCTTGCGCCCAGTACAAGTGTTGTTTTCTCCATATTCCGGCAGGTTTGTTTTGAAAAATATGGATGCAAAGAAAGTAAAAAGATGACAAAGACTGAAACACTAGTGCTCTAAAAGTACCGATGCCATTGCCACAATGCCGTCACCGCGCCCGGTAAAACCCATACCCTCGGTTGTGGTTGCCTTTACCGAAACCGCATCAGCGGCAATACCCGCTACAGAAGCCAGAACCCTGCACATCTCAGGTATATGTGGTGACAGCTTTGGACTCTCAAGCATAACTGTAGAGTCAATATTGACAATGCGGAATCCTTTTTCCGAAGCCATCTCAACCGTGCGTGCAAGCAGAATCTTACTGTCAATATTAAGGTAACTGCCGTCGTTGTCGGGAAAGTGAAAGCCTATGTCGCGAAGACCTGCGGCACCGAGTATTGCATCACAGATAGCGTGGATAAGCACATCACCGTCTGAATGGGCAAGTGAACCTTTTCCGGAGGGAACCAGCACACCACCGAGCCACAGATCCCTTCCCTCCACCAGGCGGTGGAAATCGATCCCCTGTCCGGTGCGGAATTTCATGTATTGCTCTTTCTTGAAGCATTCCTCAGGGCGTCGAACTCAAATGCTATTGAGAACCTGAGGGTTCGTGCAAGGGGGTGGTTCTGAACCACCGGCATAAGGTATGAAACATCAATTGCGAACACATTCATCTTAAAACCTGCACCGGTGGTGAAGTACTTTCTGTTGCCCTTCGATGCGTTTTCATGGAAATAGCCTCCCCTGATGGCAAATTGCTCATTGTAGAGGTATTCGGCTCCTGCAGAATAGGTTATTTCACGCAACTCCTCCCTGAAACCTCCCGGGGCATCGAAAAATGACTGGAATACTGCAACTGCAACCGCAACATTAGGATCCTTTCCGGCAATTATCTCGCGGTCCTCGTTATATACCGGAGGTGTGGGAACCAGCAGCTTGTTGATGTCAAGGGCCAGCGTTATTTTGTTATACCTGTCAAGAATCAGGGTGCCCGATGAACCGAGTTTCATGTTCATCGGAATGAAATCGGGGTCGCGGGCGTCGGTGTAACTCATTTTTGAGCCGATATTTGAGAAGTTTATACCGAACGCGTAATCGAAATCCTTGCCCGATAGCCTCGTATTATTGGTATAGTAGGCTGAAAGATCGGCAGCAAATGAAATCCCCGGTTTTGTTTCGGTACCGCCCACGGGTTCCCCTCCGGTAAGATTCGAATATATGAACCTGAAAGCAACTCCGCCAGCCAGATTCTCAGAGAATAATCTGGCATATGTCCCGTCCAGTGCAAACTCATTTGGTTTGAAGGTCCTGCTGACATTCCCGAAATCGTCGGTGAAGGGAATGTCTCCAAGTGACGAGTAAATAAGCGACATTGAGACTACCTGCCTGGTGTCAATGCGCCTGTAAGCTGAAAGATATGCTATGTTGATGTCGGGGATAAGTGCCCTCAGCCACGGTGAATAGGAGAGTGCAAATCCGCTGTTCCCGTCGATAAAGGCATATTTTGCCGGATTCCAGTAGGTGCTGTAATTGTCGGGACTGGTAGCCACGCCGGCATCGCCCATTGCACCGGCCCTGGAATCGGGTGAGATGGTAAGGAACGGTACTACGGTCTGGATTGCGTTGAGTTCGGGCGTGGTTGACTGTGAATACAGAGATGACTGAAATACCAGTGAACCTGCCAGTGCAAGCATTACTAAAACATTAAATCTCTTCATTATAGCTCTCATGTACAATTGTGCAAATATAAAACATTTTATTATGGCATTTATTGCGTCGTAATTACAAAATTATCATCCTCCCCGAACCCCGTGCTATCTCCCTGTTGTCTGTTTTAAGGGTAATTGTAAATATGTAGGTTCCGCTGCCTGCCCTCGAACCGTCGGCTGCAGTGCGGTCCCATTCAACCGGGTTTATGGTGAACCCTCCGGGTGGTGTAGTCTCCCTGAGAATACGGACGACACGCCCCGACATGTCGTGAATACGGATTTCAACCTCAATGGTGTTGCCGGGACGGTTATGCCCCGCCACAATGGTTGTGGTTTCTGAAAACGGATTGGGGTAATTGAGAATATCGGCCACAATAAATCTTATCTCATCACCGGTAACAAAAACCAGTGATGCCTCCGATGAATTGTTGTAGTTGTCCCATGCCTTAAGGGTAATGGTGTTTTCTCCCTTTTTCAGATTACCAAGCGGATAGATGAGGGTACCTTTCCGGTAGTCACCGAAATCGGATTCAAAGAAGTTGTTTATGATAACCGGGTTATTCCTGTCACCATTCATCCAAAGGGTCAGGTCGTGTCCGATGCCTGCCCCCGTGGTGTTAATGCCGTTATCGTCGCTTATAAGTGCCAGCAGTAAAGCCCCTTCTCCGGCTATGCCCCCGGGCCTGAAAAGGGTGTCGTTTATAAAGAGCCTGATTGCCGGACCTGTGGAGTCGGCAACAATCCTGTCACTGAAACCGCCCACTGTGATCTCATTATAGAAGCCGGTGTAGTGCCCGTCGTTGTTAACAGCATAGTAGCTGATCTTTCCGTCACCGTAATTGTAATCTATGTCTCTCGGAACCATGAACTTAACAGTGAACCGTCCGTCAACCACCGCCGCCTTGCCGCTGAAAAGCATTGAGTGGAGTGAGCCGAAAGTCATCTTAAGTCCGCCGTCGTTCGCCAGTGTGGTAACGCTTACCGGTTTGTCATAAACGGTTGTGGTTATCGTACCATTGATACCCTCCATCATATTTCCGTTACGGTCCGTTATGTGGCCCGAAACCGTCACCTCCGAAAGAGCTGACAAGGTGTCGGCAGGCATTGAAACATGCCTGCTGTTGACGGAATCGGTTACCACATGGCCGCTGAACGGATAAGCCAGTCGTAAGGCAGGGTCGCCCAGAAGCGAAAAATTCCTCTTGTTGGTACCGGGCCCGCTGCTTACCTTCGCCAGCCTGATAATATCACCAAACCTTAACTGTTCACCATCATCTCCCTCTGCGAAGGCATAATTGTAGATGTTCCTGTTGAGAATAAAATTCGGAGCGGAAAAAACCACCCTGGTAGTTGACATCAGTGCTATTGCTCCTCCGGTGGGATTGAGAAGCGCAAGCTCGCCAGCCGAGGTTTTGGGTATCCATGTACCGGTTATAGGATTGTATTCGGCATCGTCAAACCTGCTGAATTCGCATGTTGCAGTTATGAAAAGCGACAGCCTTGAAAGATTCTTCCATGATGCTATGTCGGATGTTCTGACAACTCTCTCGTGTGCCAGCCCGATTTCATTGCCATGACCCAGGTAGTTGAATATCAGGGTTCCCTGCTCCATTCTGCTGTTAATCGCCCTCGTCGCATCGGGATATGATTGCCCGTTCACCGTGGTAATCTGCCTGAAAGCGTCAAGGTATATCTTTTCAATATTTATTGCGGGGTTTACATTTCCGATTGCCAGTGCAATGTTTTCGGCATCGTTCATGTGCAGGTTGCCGTCTTCATCGTCGGCTGCAATGGTAATCATGTTCCTCCACGGCCCCGGGTCGGAACCATTCATATACCTTTCAATCTTGTTCACCACGATGGTAGCCGACAATGTATCTGATACGGGAAGCCTTCCAATTCCGATATCAAGAAAGCCGGAAGCCTCACCTTCTCCCTCGTCAAGCAATCCGTAGAAATCGTCCGACATGAACGATGAGACAACAATATTGCTGTTAAGCGTCTGCCAGGTTGGAATGAAGTTCGGATTGGCCGGCGGCAGGCGTTTGTTCTCAAATGAACCGTCACCGAAAAGCAGCAGGTACTTAAGCGGTTTGTCCGAACCAGCACTCTTCAGCCATACCATTCTTACGTAGTTGCGTATTGCAGCAACATCGGGTATACCTCCTGAAAACTCATTGTAAATCTGCCCCGGGGTTACAATCTTACTTACCAGACCGCTGTTCTCAAGGTGCAGCTGCGCCAGCCTCTCTGCATGCCTCATGAACCATGGATGAGTAACAATGATCATATCACACGGCCCGGTGGCATGAAGATTCTGGTTCTCAAGGGGTACAGGGTCAATTGTGGGAACCATGGCCATTGATAGCCTGAAGGCAACATAGCGCTTGAGCGAATCAGCTTCATCCCTGAAGGTGGCCCTGGTTCCGCTAAACGAAAGCGGTATGGACCTGGGCAGGGCAGGGTCGGTTATATCCCACACATTCAGCGAGTTATCGGTAGTGGAAATGCGGTATTCATTCACAACACCCTGTCCGGCCGAGCGTGAATCGGAGAAAACAAACTGGCGGTCGCCAGCCGTAAGATTTGCCCTGGCATGTAGCCATAGCCAGTCGAGCCACCCGCGTGCCGATGATTCACCGTTATTGTAAAACCTGATTTCATAACGCGGAGATGCGCTGTGGGAGAGTGTGCCCTCTGCCTCGCCGTACCTGGCGAAAGTTCCGGTGGGGTTGAACATGTTGACCTCCGGGACCATCACCGAAACAACGGTTTCACTGTTCTCAAGCATTCTGAACACCACCGGCACCGGCGACCTGCCGGCAACCCTCAGCCTGTAACGTATCGGTTCACCCTCTACCAGATACTGAAATCCAGGGTCAATTTCAACTCCCTTTATCACGCTTACAGGCTGGTACCACTCTCTTCCCGATCTGATAATATTTTCGGTCTCCTCTTCCTTAATGAAAAGTGCGTCGTATGATTCGGTGACATAGGTTGCAGCTGTCTGTGGCAGACTGGCCTGAACCACCGACCTGGGTGTTCCCTGCGGTCCCCCCACGAAATATACGGAGGTATCGGAATAGTTGTGCCTTCTGAATATGTATTTTCCCTGGGTTCCATCAAATATCCACCTGTGCGTTCCGCTGGCGTAAAAGTAGATGAAGTCACCTTCATTAAAAACGCCGTCAGTTCCGGTCGATACCTGTACAGCGATCTCCTTCAGATCATCAGGTCGCGGATCGCTGTTGAAATATGAAAGCTGGCCGTAATTATTTCCGAAAATCCTGACCTTTGAAGGGTCACTGAAGCCAAGCTCGGCAAGCCTGCTGTAACTGATGCGGTACACACCCCCGGCAGTAAGCACCATGCGGTGCCACTTGCCTGATTGCAGTACCGAGGAAAACGCAAATTCGTCACCACCCGGTTGTGCGGACAACTGGCTGCATAACGTTGTCACTGCAAGGACTGTGAGGATTTTTTTCATCGGGCAAAGTTAATCAAACTGTCTCCCTGTAAAACAAAAACGATCCTGTTTCGTTTATATTGCATTGTGAATATTATGTACAGCCATAGGGTGAGATGCATGGCGGCAACGGCTTTCGTTGCCCTTTTTACCATTTCAGCTGCAGAGGGACAGACTGCAACGGGATTCTACCGGGGCACGGCAACAAACCCCTCACTGGCCGGTGCTTCAGGTGACGGGGTCCTTCGTATGAGCTACCTCTCTCTCTTTCCGGGTAGCGGCTTTAAACTTAATAACTTCCATGTAACATTTGACCGGTTTTATGAGGCACTTCACGGAGGTGCCGGAGTCTCTTTCACATCAGAACAGGCCGGAGGATTGCTCAATGACACCAGAATGAGTTTTTCATACTCCTATCACCTTCGGGCAGCAAGAGATCTTTACATATTGGCCGGTATGAGTTCTGGATTTATCTTCAGGGGTTTCAACAGGTCAGACCTTCTCTTTCCCGACCAGATTGATCCTCTTCTGGGACCTGTTCTGCAGGGAAGTGAGACAGTATCCTCTCAATCACGGTTTTTATATGATATGGGAGCCGGCTTCACCTTTGTCTATAAAAACTCAATGGCCTCAGTCGATGCCGGTCATCTTTTCAGTCCCGACCTTTCAGGTGCAGGTATTCAGGGGGCTAAACTTCCGGTGAGGATAACCATTCAGGCATTTTCAAGAATAGCGACAGGTGCTGAAGGCTTGTCATTTGTCCCCTACGGAGAGTTTACCTCAGCCGGATACTTCAAACGATTTTCTGCAGGCACAGCACTTGAATATCAAAATTTAGGAGCAGGACTCCTGTGGCAGAATACACCGGCAGGCAGCGCACTTCAGCCCTCCCTGACTATCAGAACAGGGCGACTTGCATTACACTATTCCGTTATGTTCAGCGCATCACCGGGAAATCAGGCACTCGCCCCTGTGAGTATGCACCGGGCCGGCATCACTACAGGTTTAAACATTGTTGATAAAAGAAAAACCGTGATGACAATAATTTTGCCTCATTTGTAGTTATATTTGGCGTGGGAATTTTTGTTTTACAAAATTTATTATATTTGATCTTTGAATTTAGCTATTAAAACCTAAGCAGTTATGTACAGATTTAGAGCCCTACCGGTTGTTTTGGTTGCAGCACTTTTCCTCACATCATGTTTTGGAGGCAAGAAGACTGCCGATGTTTCATCAACCACTGGATGGAAATACAATGATCCCGAGAGTGGCGGTTTTGAGGTCGTGTTAGGCGCTGAGCAGGAGACAGGTCCGGGCCTGGTACTCATTGAAGGAGGCCGTTTTACAATGGGCAGGGTCGTTCAGGACGTTATGTACGACTGGAACAACTCCCCGAGGACTGTTACAGTCTCATCCTTCTATATGGACGAAACCGAGGTGAAGAATGTCGACTACCGTGAGTACCTGTTCTGGCTCAGAAGGGTTTATGTCGATTACCCCGAGGTTCACAGAAGAGCACTTCCCGACACTCTCGTCTGGAGACTCCCGCTCGGCTTCAATGACCCCTATGTCCAGTACTACTTCAGGCACCCGTCATATAATACCTACCCGGTTGTTGGAGTAAGCTGGCTGCAGGCAAATGATTTCTGCCTCTGGCGAACCGACAGGGTTAATGAACAGATTCTCATCAGAATGGGAATTCAGGACCCGAAACTCGACCAGGTAAATGAAAATAACTTCAACACCGAGGCTTATCTTGCCGGCCTCTATGAGGGAACAGTAAAGAAAAACCTGCCCAGTCTCGCTCCCGACCAGGAAGAGAGACGGGTAATGATTGAGGACGGAATCCTTCTCCCCCGGTACCGCCTCCCAACCGAGGCCGAATGGGAGTTCGCAGCCTATGCCCTTATCGGTAATACCGTTGAGGAGAGAATGTTTGAAAGACGTATGTACCCTTGGAGCGGCCGAAACGTCCGTAACTCCAGACCAAAAAACCTGGGCCAGATGATGGCCAATTTCGTGAGAGGAAGAGGCGACCTTATGGGTGTAGCCGGCAGCCTCAACGATAATGGAAGCGTAACCGTCGATGTAAGGTCTTACTGGCCAAACGATTACGGGTTATACTGTATGGCAGGTAACGTAAACGAATGGGTGGCGGATGTTTACAGGCCTCTCAGCAACGAAGATGTAGACGCCTTCAACCCCTTCAGAGGAAACGTCTTCACCGACCTCAGGCGCGATGCCAATGGCAATGTTGTGGGTAAGGATAACCTGGGACGGTTATTCGTAGATACTGTTCTGCCCGCTGATGTTGCCAACAGATACAACTACCAGAAAGGCGACTACAGGAACTACCGCGACGGCGATCTTAAATCGGCTATCGGTGTCGGCGGCAGCTGGACTACCGGAGAAGATGATCCCGGATCAGGAAGGATGTACGCTCAGTCAGAGGCACAAGCTGACTTCAACACCCTCATCAACGACAATGCAAGGGTATACAAAGGTGGCTCCTGGAAAGACCGTGCCTACTGGCTCAACCCCTCAACAAGGAGATTTCTCGATCAGGAGAGTTCAAGGGATGACCTTGGTTTCCGTTGCGCAATGATCAGGGTAGGCAGTCCTTCAGGTTTCTGATAACCGATTCGTAAACAATAACTCAAGCCTCATTATTCAAAATAATGGGGCTTTTTTTCCGATAATTGCATGAGAACCGAAGAGATATACAGTATCTATAAAAAGTCGGCAGGAGTATCAACCGATTCCAGGACAATCAGAAAGGGACAGATCTTTTTCGCCCTCGACGGTCCTAACTACAATGGTAACATGTACGCTGCCGATGCAGTAAGGGCAGGAGCAGTCTGCGCAATTGTTGATGACCCCGACTTTGAAACCGGCAAAACAATCCTGGTCGATGATTCACTCAGGGAACTGCAGGCACTGGCATCAATGGCCAGAAACGACCTGAAATCAAAAGTGATTGCAATTACCGGCTCAAACGGGAAAACTACAACAAGGGAACTGGTCGCCGCCGTTCTGTCAACCCGGTATAAAACCTGTTCATCAGCAGGCAACCTTAATAACCATATAGGGGTACCCCTTACCATACTGTCGTGCAGCCCCGATGCCGAGATGCTTGTGGTGGAAATGGGAGCAAACCATGCAGGTGAAATAAGCCGGCTTTGTACAATTGCCCGGCCTCATATAGGAATTATAACCAACATCGGGACCGCACACATTGAAGGATTCGGCTCAATTGAAGGAGTGAAAAAGGCCAAGTCGGAGTTGTACGAGTACCTTAAAAAAACCGGAGGAATAGTATTTTATAATGAATCCGACCCGGTACTCACCGAGCTTATATATAAAATGGTAGTAAAGGCTGTCCCGTTTTCCGATCCTGCCGGCACCGATCTCATAACCGAAACAAGGCCTGAGGAACTCCTGCTGTCGGGGAGAATTGTTTATGAAGGTTCGGAGTATAAGTTCGGAACAAATCTGTTCGGCAACCATAATCATCAGAATATCCGTGCTGCGATGGCCACCGGTCTGTTCCACGATGTTCCCGTAGGGGATGTGCTTTCGGCAATTGAGTCATATGTACCCTCAAACAACCGGTCACAGGTTCTCCGGACGGAAAGAAACACCATTGTTTGTGATGCCTATAATGCAAACCCCGTTAGCATGGCCAGTGCCATCGACTCATTTTCGAAACTTGCGGTGGAAAACAAAGTGTGTATCATAGGCGATATGCTCGAGTTGGGCGAACTCACCGGGGCAGAACACGAAAAGATTCTGAAGCAGATAGCGAATTCAGCAATAGAGATATGCTATACCGTGGGCCCGGTATTCATGGCACTGTCTCCATTGTATGGGTTCCGGGCTTTTGATACGGTTGAACGCCTGGTTGAAGCGCTCAGCAAAACCCCGCTCACAGGGAAAACTGTCCTCATAAAGGGTTCAAGGGGTATCAGGCTCGAAAAATGCTATGAAGTGCTTTAACTGCTGCTTTTAATCCTCAATACCACTATTTCAGGCCGGCTGCCAATCCTCACTCTCGGACCCCATAAACCGAACCCTGAGGAAACAATTACACTGGTTTCGCCAATCCGCCCAAGTCCATATGGTATTTCATACATCTTCGATACTACAATTGACAGCGGCCATATCTGTCCGTTATGAGTATGCCCTGAAAGCTGAAGATCTATTCCCGCTGCAGCTGCTTCACCGGGATTTACAGGCTGATGATCAAGAAGTATTGTAAAGGCTGACCTGTCAGCCACAGCAAGCAGATCATCAAGAGTTGCCCTCGGTTTACCGGTATATCTGAACGAGTCACGATCCCTCCGTCCTATCAATACAACTCCCGAGGGGGTTGTTACAGTCTCATCATCAAGAAGCTCTATCCCCTTGCTTAGAATGTATGGGGCCGTTCTCTCAATGCCTCCTATGTATTCATGATTTCCGGTGATGGCGTAAACACCCTCGCGGCAGGGCGGGCAACTGAATGACGCCAGAAGGTCGCCACGAAGCACAGGCCCGATCTCACCGTCAACAATGTCGCCAAGAAACAGAACCATGTCGGGACTGACAGAGCCAATCATCGACTGGAGCTTTCTCATGCTCCTTTTCCTGATCGTGCTTCCCAGATGAATATCCGATACAGCCGCGATTTTAACTTCCGGCCTGCCATTCAGGGATTTGGTGGTTTCAATCTCGTAGTTGACAATGCGCGGAGCCAGAGCATTGAAAAATCCTGCCACGATAACAAGTACTGTTATTCCGTTAACAATAATGAATCTCCACTTTTTTATACCGGTCAGCAGTTCACCGTTGGATATTCCGGCAACTTTCACGGCAAGAAGCCCCAGGTCAGTTATTATATAAAGGAGTACGGCATATAGCATATATGCAAGCCAGAAACCTCCAATGATGTTAAGAATGTCAGATAATATACCCGAGTGATTCCGTTCAAGGATCTTGCCGGCAATAAACATCGAAACCAGTAAAAGGAATGTTACAGTGTACATTGCAGAATACCTGCCCCTTCCGGCCAGGGCATATCCCTTCAGGTATATATATGTATTTGCGGCAAAGTATACCGTGAATACTACTATAAAGAATATTGCCATCTGGTTTTGCTTCATTTATATCGGATGTCAGAGTTTAAGATCGCTGAACTGGCGGCAGCGCCTGACATAGAACATAAAGACAATGCTTTTGTTCAGGATTGTTGACGGTATGTTATTGCTGTCGGGATGAAGCTGTCTGACTTTGTCTCTTGCAATTCTAAGGGAAGGCATCGCCCTGTAATAATCGCCGTGTGCCCTTAATACCGCGGCACAATTCTTTAACCGGCCGGTCAGAAGGAACAGCAGGGCGGCCATGCCATCAAGGCACTTCCTGGCAAGGAGTCTGCCCCTGAAACCCTTTTTCGGCAGGTTCTTGTAGAGCATAAAGAGGTTATTCCTGAAATTCAGATATGTTTTGCCCGGCGACTCATATCTGAGGGTTCCTCCACCCACATGATATATGGTTGACGATGGTACTGCCCTGATTGAATACCCAAGCCGGTGAAGCCTCCAGCAGAGATCGATCTCCTCCATGTGCGCAAAAAAAGAGGGATCGAGACCCCCGGCCTTCCTGTAGGCCTCGGCCCTTACTGCCATACATGCTCCACTTGCCCAGAAGATATCTGCCTCCGTGTCATACTGGCCATTGTCATATTCAGTAACCTGAAATATCCTGCCGCGGCAGAAAGGGTACCCAAACCTGTCAATAAAACCTCCTGACGCACCGGCATATTCAAAACGGTTACGGTTGCCATATGAAAGTATCTTTGGCTGGCATGCGGCAACAAATCTGTTCTTTTCCATTGTCTCAATCAACGGGGCAAGCCAGCCCGGGGTAACTTCAACATCGGAATTCAACAGAACGAAATACTCAGCATCAATAAGGCCAAGGGCTTTGGCATATCCACCGGCATATCCCAGGTTTTCAGGGAAACGGAGCACCTTAACACTACTGTGCTCACTCTCTGTCCACCCGGCCGAACCGTCGGTCGACCCGTTGTCGGCAACCCATATGGTACATCCCGGCAATGCAGAATGCTGAACAACGGTGCCAAGAAACTTCCTTAGAAACCCGATTCCGTTCCAGTTAAGTATCACCACGGCAATCTTATCCAACTGCAACCTCCTTCCTGTGTTTCCACCTGCGATGTGACCATATCCAGTGTTCGGGCTTTTCCTTAATTAACTCCTCAAGTCTTTTTACATGCGCTTCAGTAACTGTATACTCCGGCAGATTGCCGGTTTCACTGAACAACTCCTCGAAGGTTAGTTCGTAATGACCCCGCCTTACCTTGCGGTAATTGAGAAACAGCACAGCCATATTGAACCTGGTTGATATCTTTTCTGCACCGAGGTAAACAGCGGTATCCTGGTTAAGGAACCGGGTCCAGTACCTTACCTCAGTGCGGGGAGGAGCCTGGTCGGCTATGAATACCGACATGGTCCTTATCCCCTGGTTCCTGAATGAGATCAATTCCCTGACAATACCCGACATGGGCGTAAGTACTATCCCGAATCTCGAACGAAGCTTGAAGATCAGCTCATTAAATCGCTTATCCTTAAGAGGTTTGTAGATGATCACTATCCTGCCATCCATATAGAGGGGTGTGGCTATAAGCCATTCCCAGTTGTTGTAGTGACCGCCTACTGCAAGCACATCCCTGCCTGACCTCATTATCTCCATCGGGAGCTCGGGGTTGGTTACACGGAACCTTCTTTTTATCTCCTTTTCAGGCATATGTCCGGCCTTCAGTGTCTCAATGAACATGTCGGCAAGGTGCATGTAGAACCTTCTTTCAATCCTCCTGATCTCTCCCGGGGATTTATCGGGAAAAGCATTCCGCAGATTATTCCGTGTTACCTTCCGGCGGTATCCGGGGAAGCAACAGATAATAAACCATATCGGATAGGAGAGGCCATAAAGGACCGGCAGAGGCAGCAGGGTGACAATCCTTATGAATGTATATATTATATAATATGCCGGTGCTCCCATCAGTCTCCCATATTCACGGACGCATGAAGCCTTTTACAATATTAATAACTTCGTCTGACATAATTCAGAAAATCCATGCTCATTTAACTATTTCTCCGGTTATATCCCCATCATCTGTAATCGCCGAAAGCCTTACCGGTCTTATTTCGCCAGCAAGGCCCGACCTGCTGTGTCTTACCAGTACTTTTATATAGTTTGGTGTAAAACCGGTAAACATCCCTTGCTGTTTTGTATTTTCAAAAAGCACATTTTCAACAGTACCCAGGCTGGCCCGGATGAATGAGTGCTTTTTCGCCGCAGATAGTTTTATAAGCCTTTGGCTTCTCTCTTCCGCTGTTTTGTGTGGCACCCTGCCGGGCAAATCAGCAGCCGCGGTTCCCGGTCTGACAGAAAACCTGAATATATGCATATACGACAAAGGCAATGATGTGAGGAATGTGAAAGTCTCCTCAAAATCCGTCTCAGTCTCCCCGGGGAAACCGGTTATCACATCGGCTCCTATACCTGCCAGCGGCATCAGCTTCCTTATCTTCAATACTCTTTCGGCAAACAACTCCCGTGTATACCTCCTTTTCATTGCCGCAAGAGTTTTATTGCATCCGCTCTGAAGCGGAATATGGAAATGTGGCATGAGCCTGCCGCCTGCCGCCGCCATCTCAATAACCTCATCGGTAAGCAGGTTCGGCTCTATTGATGAGATGCGATAGCGTTCGATTCCTTCAACCCTTACGAGTTCTTTCAGCAGGTCTGTGAATTTTTCTCCCGTTGACTTGCCGAAATCACCGGTATTGATCCCGGTAAGTACAATCTCCTTCGCACCCGATGCGGATATCCTGTTCGCCTCTTCAATACATTCTGCCACAGGAAGGTTCCTGCTTCTGCCACGGGCCAGGGGAATTGTACAGTATGAACATTTATAATCGCATCCGTCCTGTACCTTCAGGAACGACCTTGTGCGGTCGCCCGCCGACCATGACGGATTAAACCCGCCGGTCGCTTCAATCTCGCAGGAATGCACCTCAGGTGAATCCCTCTTTTCAAGGTTGCTTATATAACGGGGAATATCAAACTTCTCATTGGTGCCCAGCACCAGATCGACCCCCGGAATGGAGGCAATTGCACCGGGATTCAGCTGGGCATAGCATCCAACCACGGCAACAAAAGCGCCGGGATGCCTTCCGGTGATCTTCCTGATGGCATGCCGGCATTTCCTGTCGGCTGCGTCGGTAACCGAGCATGTATTTATTATATATATGTCGGCTTCATCGTTGAAGGAAACCCTTCTGAATTGCCCGGCTGGCAACGACCGTGCAATGGTTGAGGTTTCGGCAAAATTCAGCTTGCAGCCAAGTGTGTGAAAGGCAACACGTAGCAGTCTGCCATTCATGACTACAGAAGTTTACTGGCAAGTTCGGCCAGGAAGCTTCTTTCGCCTTTGATCAGGTTGACGTGGGCAAATATATCCTGACTCTTCATCTTGTCAGACAGATAGCTCAGACCGTTTGATCCTGTATCAAGATATGGTGAGTCAATCTGTTCAATGTCACCGGTGAAAACCATCTTGGTTCCTTCACCTGCCCTTGTGATTATGGTTTTTACCTCATGCGGGGTAAGATTCTGCGCTTCGTCGACAATAAAGAAAATGCTTGAAAGACTCCTTCCCCGTATATAGGCCAGCGGTGTGATAACCAGCTTCTCTTCCTTGATCATCTCATTGATCTTCAGGAACTCGGGGCTCTGATGGCTGAATTTGTGCTTGATTACCGTAAGATTATCGTACAGGGGCTGCATGTAAGGATCCATCTTCTCCTTCAGATCACCCGGAAGGTAACCCATGTCGCGGTTGGCAAGCGGCACAATGGGCCTTGCCAGAAATATCTGCTTATACCTTTTCTGCTGTTGAAGCGCTGCGGCCAGGGCAAGCAGCGTTTTGCCCGTTCCGGCCTTGCCAGTAAGAGAAACTAGCTGTATCTCAGGATTGGTAAGGGCATCAAAGGCAAAGGTCTGTTCGGCATTGCGCGGGTCGATACCGTAGGTGGTCTGTTTAAGTACCCGGTGAAGTGTACGGTTTACGGGATTGAAATGGGCCAGCGCGCTGGCGCCGTTGTTCCTGATAATAAAAAACCTGTGCCCGGCCTGATCAATCTTAATGTCAGTATCATCAATGCTGAGACCTTCATGTGATTCGTACAGCCTGTTGATGACTTCGTGGTTTACATTTTCAAGTATCTGAATCCCCTTGTAAAGGTCGTCAATGTTGGCCACCTTGTCGTTCTGGTAGTCCTGGGCCATGACTCCCAGCGACTTAGCCTTCATCCTCAGGTTGATGTCCTTCGATATGAGAACTACCGTTTTATCCTTGTTGGCCTGACAGATATGATCGGCTATTGAAAGGATTCTGTGATCGGGGGTACGTTCAGGGAACGACTGATGAACCCTTTCGGTAAAATCCTTTCCTGTTTCAATATGCAGGTTACCTAGTCCCGGGCCCAGTGGTATGTTCGAAGAGAGAAGTTCATCGCCTGAAAGCTTGTCGAGTTCGCGGGTGAACTCACGTGCGTGAAAATTTATCAGGTCATTGCCACGCTTGAACTTATCGAGCTCTTCAAGTACAACTATGGGAATTATAACATCGTTTTCCTCGAAGTTGTAAATACATGTGAAATCGTGCAGAAGAACGTTGGTGTCGAGTATGAAAATCTTCTTGTTGAATTTTTTTTTGCCCATGATTAATCATTTTATTCAGATCCGTGCCTCTTTTCAACCTCGTTTGCCGCGAACGAAACAGTTTGAAGAGGTAGGGATATCATCTTTTTTCAGACGGTAAAATTACCCATTTTTGCATTTACTTTTTTTATGAGTTATCAATAGCATATAATAGTTATGAACTATCAGGAAACCCTGAGCTTTCTTTTCAGCCGGCTTCCGGCCTACCAGCGTATTGGCAGGGCCGCATACAAGGAGGGGCTCGGCAATACCATTGCACTCGACAACTACTTCGCGAACCCTCACACTAAATTCAGAACGGTTCATGTGGCCGGAACTAATGGAAAAGGCTCGGTCTCGCACATGCTTGCTTCGGTATTCCAGACCATGGGTTTGAAGACGGGATTGTATACTTCTCCCCATCTGCGCGATTTCAGGGAGAGGATAAGGATTGACGGTATCATGCTTCCCGAAACGGAGGTTACAGGGTTCGTTGAGAATCACAAAGCCATTATTGAGGCTGTGTCGCCAAGTTTCTTCGAAATGACGGTTGCCATGGCATTCGATTACTTTGCCCGTGAAAGTGTTGACATTGCAGTAATAGAGGTTGGAATGGGTGGCAGACTTGATTCAACAAACATCATCACACCTGTGCTGTCGGTGATAACAAACATCGGCCACGATCATATGGAGTTTCTTGGGGAGACCCTGGCGAAGGTTGCCGCCGAAAAGGGGGGTATTATTAAACCCGGGGTGCCGGTGGTCGTCGGAGAGAGTTTGCCCGAGACCCGGCCGGTTTTTGAGCAGATTGCATCTGACAATGGCTCTGTATTGAAATTTGCCGACGAATACTACACCTGCAGGCTCGGCCGTTCCGAGGCTTCTTCAGCAATCCGTGGGTATGTTCTTCTCGCGAAAAGCGACGGATACAGAACGGAGGGGCTTATCCCCCTTACCGGTGATTATCAGGCAAGGAATCTTGCAACCCTGGCACTGGCGGCCGGCATGATGCCAGCCGGATACACCCCGTCGGTGAATCAGTTGGCAGATGGAATTGAACAGGTGGTAAAGCTGACCGGACTGCAGGGAAGGTGGCAGGTACTAAGGCATGATCCACTGGTTATTGCCGACACCGGGCATAACAGGGAAGGAATTGAGTACGTGGTGAGGCAGCTCAGTACAACCCCGCACAGCCGCCTTCATATGGTTATAGGCATGGTAAACGACAAGGATCTGGCAACGGTATTGCCTCTCCTTCCCCGGGATGCCTTTTACTACTTCACCAAAGCTTCAATTCCAAGGGCACTGGACGAGAAGCGTCTTAAGGAAGCGGCATCATATTACGGGCTTTCAGGGGAAGCATACGGCGATGTTGCCACTGCATACCGCACTGCCCTGGCAAATGCAGACAGGTATGATCTTGTTTTTATCGGTGGCAGTACTTTTGTTGTTGCCGAGGTGGTATGAAGTGCTAGATTATTGCTACATTTAGGACTTAATTACTTCTGCAATGAAAAGACTGACTCTTATGTTAATCCTTTCTGCTGCATGGTTAATCATTTTGGGCCAGCAGACCGGAAAACTGGTTATTCTCCACACAAACGACATCCATTCAAAACTCCGCGGTTTTGCCCCGGAAACTGAGTATTCCCCACTTGAAACGGGTAATGACGCCACCGTTGGCGGGTTCTCACGCATGGCTTCCATTATTGCTGCAGTGAAAGCTGAAGCAGGCGAAAATATACTTGTTCTCGATGCCGGAGACTTCCTTATGGGAACCCTCTTTCACCATTTTGAGCCGGAGGACGGGTTCCAGCTAAGGCTTATGAAGCAGATGGGTTACGATGCCATCAGCATCGGAAACCACGAGTTCGATGACGGGCCTGAAACCCTGGCCAGCATAATTGAGTCGGGAAATTCGAAGGGCCTTATACCTCCAATTATTCTGAGCAATGCAGTTTTCAGTGAAAAGGATGGGCGCGACGACCGCCTGTTTGCCCTCGTTAATTCGGGAACCATCAGAAATGAACTGATAATTGAAAAACCTTCACTTGGATTGAAAATAGGGATATTTGCACTGATGGGAATCGATGCAGCCGAAGTGGCCCCTGCTGCAGAACCGGTGCAATTCGAAAAGCAGGTAAAGGTTGCACGCCGAATGGTTAAGAAGCTTAAAGGCGAGGGCTGCAACATGATAATCTGTCTGTCTCATTCGGGCCTCAGGATGAATGAGAAGGGATCCATGGAGGGAGAAGATTACCGGCTTGCCTCAAAGGTTAAAGGAATAGACCTTATCATCAGCGGCCACACACATACCAGGCTTGAAGAACCACTGGTGGTGAATGGCATACCGATTGTGCAGACAGGTTCTTATGGAGAGAATATCGGGAAAATGGTCTTCAGTGTCGAGTCGGGGAAGGTTGCCCGTGAATCGTTCAGCCTTCTTCGTGTCGACGACTCGGTTCAGGGCGACCCGGGAACAGAGGCGTTGATTGAGGAACGGATGAAAATGATTGACGATGAATTGCTGCAATCCCTGGGCTTCTCGTATAATCAGATTGTTACTGAAGCCCCCTTCAGACTGGTGTGCGATGAGTACGGCGACCTCGAAGCCAGCAACCTGGGTCCGCTGGTAGCTGATGCGATACACAGCTATGTAAACCGGCACAGCCCTGCCGGTTCCGACATAAGCATTGTGGCAGCAGGAGTTATAAGGCAGTCAATAACAGCAGGACACCAGTCGGTGCCTGATATTTTCAGGGTGATGTCTCTAGGGGCCGGTAAGGATGGCGTGCCTGGTTATCCGCTCTCGAGGGTTTATGTTACGGGCAGGGAACTCAAAAATATTGTTGAGATACTTCTTATTGCCTGGAAATCAAGTCCCTCCAATTATATCTATTATTCCGGACTGGAGGTGTGGCACGATCCGTCGAAGGGTATGCTGCGCAAGGTAACTTCAATTGAGATTGTACGACCCGACGGAATGAGGGAATCAGTTGACTTCTCGAAGGATAACCCGCGGCTCTATTCTATTTCAGCCAATTCATACATCCTTGAATTCGTGGGGATTATAAAAAGCATGAGTTTCGGACTTATAAACGTTGTTCCGAAGGATGCAGCGGGTACCCCGATAACCGATTTCGGTAAAGCAGTAATCAATTTTGCTGCTGAAGAGAATGGATACAGCGAAGGCAAGGAGTGGATCGCACTTATTGAGTATCTGTCGCTCATGCCTGACAGGAACGGAAACGGAATTCCGGAGATAGATGAGTATTACCGGGTTCCCCCGCCAAGGGTAATGTCGGTACCGAAATGATCAGAGCCGGGCACAGACCGTTTTTTGTATGGTTCTTCAGGCTTTACACAAATGTAAACATGAAGCTCTACTTCAGCAGGGTTATTGTTGAAGGAGATACGGAACTGCCCCGAAAGGAAAGCGTTTTGCTCATTGGTAACCACTTCAGCTGGTGGGATGGTTTCTTTGCACTATGGCTTAATGAGCGTTTCTGGAAACTCAGGTTTCATGTAATGATGCTCGAGGAACAACTGAGCGGCAGGATGTTTCTGAGCCGGATTGGGGCCTACTCGATAAAGAAATCATCCCGCACGGTTATCGATTCCCTGAATTACTCTTCAGATATGCTTTCGGAAAAGGGTAACCTGGTGGTGATTTATCCGCAGGGTGAGATTCGTTCGCAATATCACCGGCCGGCGAAATTTGACAGGGGAATTGAGAGAATAATAAGAAATGCAAGGGGAAGGCATACAATACTCTTTTATGTTGCCCTTGTCGACTGGTTCTCATCGAAACGTCCCCTGCTGACACTCAGGCTGAAGAGGTTTGACTGCGATGTGGCTCCCGGCCATTCGGCGATTGAGCAGGCATACAATGAACATCTCGAGGCATCATTGGCCTTGCAAATACCACGGGAAGTATGATGTGGGTGGCTGTGATTATATTGTACCTGACCTTCGTCAGAATGATGGTTGCCCTTGCGAATCTGACGGTTCGCCCCCTTGCTGGGCAGCGAAAGAAAACCTCGGGTCAGCTGGTATCGGTTCTGGTGCCTGCCAGAAATGAAGAGGCTACCGTTGGAAGACTGCTTGACTCACTTATGCAACAGGACTATGAGCAGTTCGAGGTAATTGTTTACAACGATTCATCGGTTGATGGAACGGGAGAAATACTGAGGCATTATGGCAGCATTGATAACAGGATAAGGCACATTGATGGTGCTGACCTGCCCGATGGATGGCTTGGTAAAAACCATGCATGTCACCGCCTTGCCGAAAAGGCAGCCGGCGAATTCCTGCTTTTTATTGATGCAGACGTTACGGCTGCCCCTGAACTGCTGTCAATTTCCGTGGCGAGGATGGATGATCAGCGGCTCTCACTGCTGTCGGTATTCCCTTTTCAGATAATGGAGTCCAGAGGTGAAAGGGTGGTGGTGCCTGTGATGAACTGGATATTGCTCTCACTTCTGCCCATGGCGCTGGTAAGGCGCTGTAAATGGTCATCCTTTTCAGCTGCAAACGGCCAGTTCATGATGTTCAGGACCTCGGTTTACAAGCGGTACTGGTTCCATCAGAGAGTGAAAATGAGGATGACCGAGGATATTGTGATAGCCAGACTGATGAAAAGAATGAGACTCAGGGTAGAAACTCTTGTAAGCAGGGGAGGAGATGTATCGTGCCGGATGTACCGGAATTATGAAGAAGCAGTCAGAGGTTTTTCGAAGAATGTGATTACGATGTTTGGCGACAGTTACCTCTTTATTGGATTCTTTGTACTGGTGGCTGCACTAGGTTGGCTGCCGGTGTACATCGGACTTGGACTGCACGGTGCTCTCGGCTATGCAGTGATGGCGGTTGTAATCAATATTTCCGTAGCCTCAGCCGGCGGACAGAACATTGCCGGTGCCCTGTTGTTATTTCCCGAAAGGATGGTAGCCTTTTTCAGGATTGTTGCAGGGGCCTTCGCGGCAAGATATCGCAAAAGCTATACCTGGAAGGGTCGTGAAATATCAGAAATTGTTTGATAATGAGGAGAATCTGCTTACTGTTTTTACTGCTGGGATTTGGTACCGTTCCACATCAGACCATTTCACAGACACGACCTGGTTCCCCGGTTGTGCATAACTGTGAGGTTTACCGCGGGTACCTTACCGGTGATATGGCAATCTGGACAGGCGCTATCAGGTCGCAGGAGCAGCGATACCGGAATAGCGGAAGCAGTGACGACCTTTATGTGCTGGTGCTTTCAAGATATGGATACATAGCATACCTGATAAACATGAAGAGGGATGCCGATGTACGGACCAATATCGCAGTGGCAGAGGCAGAGGTGGAAAAACTGTCGGCCGATAAAAGGTATGAAGCCACCGCATCGGCAATCAGGGGAGCCCTGCTGGCAATGCGCATAAGCCTGAATCCGTTGAAGGCTACATACCTTGGTATGAGAAGCCTCCGGCAAATAGAGGAATCGTTAAGGATAAACCCCGCCGACCCTGCTGGCTGGGTGGAGATGGGAAACGCCAGGTACCATATGCCTGCAGTGGTTGGAGGGTCATACCTCGAGGCAGCTAAGTGTTTCTCAGAGGCTGTCACCCTGTTCGAGAAAGACAGAGCAATGCTGCAATGCAACTGGCACTATCTTCATGCTCTGGTGTGGCTCGCGAAAAGCCATGAAGGGCTCGGTAACCTTCGTGAGGCAAGAAAAGTATATGAAAAGGCACTTGGCGCAGAACCTGAGTTTCAATGGGTCAAGACTGAGCTCTATCCACAGCTGCTTAAAAGGATGGAGGATGGAGGGTAGGGGGCAGGCGAAGCGAAGCGGAGTCCCGTACCGAAGGTCGGGAGTGCAGGGTGCAGGGTGCAGGGTGAGGGGTATGATTGATGAATAACAAATATATATATGGCCGGAAAAGCAATAGTTATCGGATCAGGGCTGGGAGGACTGGCAACGGCTCTGCGGCTGGCCCGCCGGGGATACCATGTTGAGGTTGTTGAACAGTACAGACAGGCAGGTGGCCGGCTTAACCAGCTGGAAAGCAAGGGTTTTACGTTCGATATGGCACCCACTTTCTTCAGCATGAGCTATGTGTTCAGAGAATTTATTGAGGACGCACGTATTGAAATGCCGTTCCGTTTTGTTGAGCTCGACCCGCTCTATACCGTAAGCTTCAGCGGCAGCGACCGCCGGTACATAATATACAAGGATCTTGACCGGCTGGCTGATCAGTTCCGCGACGTGGAACCCGACTTCAGGAACAAGATGGAGCGGTTTCTTGCCGATGCCGGGAAACTGTTTCACGATGTCGACAGGCAGATACTCAATAAGAACTTCCACAGTCTGGCCGACTTTGTTGTTCAGATGACGAAGGTCGATGTGAGACACACCCCCAAAATAGTCCGTACGGTCTGGAAGGAACTTGACAGGTATTTCATCAGCTACGAGGTGAAGGTCATCTTTTCTCTTGTTGCCTTCTTCCTGGGGTCAACACCTTTCGACACCCCTGCAGTATACAGCATCCTCAGTTACACTGAACTGAAACACGACGGATACCACAATGTTGAAGGCGGGATGTACCGCATAGTGGAAGGGATGCTGAAGGCCATGGAAAAGGCAGGCATAAAGCTATCCTTCAACACTGAGATAGTAAGCTATGAGGCAGAAGGGAAGAAGATCCGGGCATTCACTGACAGTAACGGAAAACGATGGGAGGCAGACCTTTTTGTGGTGAATGCCGATGCGGCGCTTTTCAGGGGAACAGTAATGAGGAGGGAGAAATACAGCATACCAAGACTTGACAAAATGCAATGGACCCTTGCACCATTTACAATGTACCTGGGCGTAAAGGGTAAGATTGAAGGTCTTGATCATCATAACTATTTTCTGGGGACCGATTACCGCGATTACTCCACCCGGATATTCCGTAACCGCATTAAGCTCGACAGTCCCTATTACTATGTAAACGCGAATTCGAATTTTAATCCGGGATGCGCTCCCGAGGGTTGCGAAAACCTGTTCATACTCTGTCCGGTTCCCGACCTGAGATACAAACCCGACTGGAGTGACAGGGAGTGGTTGGCCGACATTATAATTGAAGATATCACCGCCCGCACCGGATTTGACATCAGAAGCAATATTATTACAAAGGTGGTGCTCGATCCGGTTGACTGGCAGAATATGTTTGCACTGCACAGGGGAAGCGGACTGGGACTTGGGCACAAGATAACCCAGGTTGGTGCATTCAGGCCAGCCAACAAGGATGAGGTTTTCAGCAATCTTTACTATGTCGGGGCATCAACCGTTCCGGGAACAGGACTGCCAATGGTAATGATCAGCTCGCGCTTAACCGTAGAAAGAATTGACAATGAGTCTGGAATCCTATAATGACATCTGCATAAAGTGCAGCAGGCTGATTACCAATGAGTACAGCACATCTTTCTCACTGGGTATCAGGTCGCTGCACAAGTCGCTGCGCGAACCGGTATACTCAGTTTACGGTTTCGTGAGGGTGGCCGATGAGATTGTCGACACATTTCACGATCATGACAAGGCGGAAATGCTGCGGCAGTTTACCACCGACACATGGAAGGCTGTTGACGATGGCATAAGCACAAACCCCGTGCTGCACAGTTTCCAGCTGGTGGTGAACAGGTATGGTATCGGCCGCGAACTCATTGCCGCTTTTCTGAGAAGCATGGAGATGGATCTTACCATGTCGGATTACAATGCGGAGGAATACAATGAATACATATATGGTTCAGCCGAGGTGGTGGGGCTGATGTGTCTGAGGATTTTCTGTGACGGGTATGATGAGAAGTACAACATGCTTCTTCCATATGCGCGCCGGCTGGGGGCAGCTTTCCAGAAGATAAATTTCCTTCGTGATATCCGAAGCGATTACAGTGACCGGGGCAGGGTATATTTCCCCGGAGTCGATTTTGCAGCTTTCTCTGCCGGTGACAAAAAGAGTATAGAAGCCGATATTAGTGAGGATTTCCGTGTTGCCCTTGAGGGAATACGAATGCTTTCCCCGGGCAGCCGGTTTGGGGTTTATCTTGCCTTTTGTTACTACATTGCCCTGTTTGAAAAGATAAGGAAGTCGCCGCCTGATGAGATTGCTTCGCGCCGCTTCAGGGTTAGCAACACCGGGAAGGCAATGGTATTTGCCGGAGCATGGATCAGGAAAACATTAAACCTTATCTGATAACCGATATGAACCAGAGAAAAGCCATAGTCATCGGAGCCGGAATTGCGGGTATCGCCTCTGCGATCAGACTTGCCCGCAAAGGTTACAAGGTGACTGTATTCGAGAAGAACAGCTATCCGGGCGGAAAAATGTCAGAGTTCCGTGCCGGCGGATTCAGGTTCGATACCGGTCCTTCGCTTTTTACCCTTCCCGAACTGGCCGATGAGCTTTTCGTCCTGTGTGGCCGCAACCCGCGCGATTATTTCACCTATTCGGGACTGGAAAATTCATGCAAATACTTCTATGCCGACGGAACGGTTGTGGTAGCTTATACCGACCGCGGGAGGTTTGCTGCCGAACTGGAGGAGAAGTGTGGCGAGCCGGCAGCTAATACCATCGGCTTCCTCGACAAATGCCGCGAGCTTTACGAACTTACGGCAAATGTCTTCATTTTCTCCCCTTTCAGCCGGCTCTCAAACCTTATGACCGACGACTCGAAAAGGGTTGCAAGGAATTTCCGCAAGCTTAACGCTTTCAATACCATGCACGGAGTGATCAGCGCTCACTTTGCCGATGCAAGGGTGCGGCAGCTGTTTGACCGTTATTCCACCTACAACGGTTCCAATCCATACAAGGCCCCCGGTACGATGAATGTGATTGCACACCTCGAGCATAACCTGGGAGCATGGTTTCCGGACCGGGGGATGTACTCGGTTGTTGAAGCCCTGGTAAGACTGGCGGAAGAAATGGGGGTGGAGTTTCAGTTCAATAATTATGTAAGGCTGGTGCTGGCCGACGGGAAGAGAATTGCAGGTGTAACGGCGGGTGAATACTACTACCGGGCTGACGTTTTTGTCAGCGACAGTGATATTGTTCCATTCTACAATAAGCTGCTGAACATGAAGGTTCCGCTGTGGTACTCTGCCAGCGACAGGAGCAGTTCTGCCCTCATTTTTTACTGGGGCATTGGCGGAACATTCCCCGCACTCGACCTGCACAATATCTTCTTCTCCCGTGACTACCCCGAAGAATTCAGATGTATTGCCCGGGGAACTGTCAGCAATGACCCCACTGTTTACGTTTTCATAAGCTCGAAGCGGGTTCAGGGTGACTCGCCCGAAGGGTGTGAGAACTGGTTTGTGATGATAAATGTTCCCGAGAACCGTGGCCAGGACTGGGACGGGATAGTCTCGCGGGCGAGGTCAGACATTCTTGCGCGTCTGTTGCGTGAAACAGGCAGGGATATCGGTTCCCTCATTAAGGTTGAAAGAGTACTTGACCCGAGGGGCATTGAGGAGAAGACGGTTTCATACCGCGGTTCGCTGTATGGGAGCAGTTCGAACAGTAAATTTTCGGCTTTCAGGCGGCACCCCAACCAGAGGAGCCGCTTCGAAAACCTCTATTTTACAGGTGGCAGTGTTCATCCGGGTGGCGGTATACCGCTGTGCCTTGCATCGGCTGGAATAGTTGCCGGCCTGGTGCCGGATGCTTAAAACTGAAATATGCAAGTGAAAAGAAGTTTTACAAAGGAGTTGCTGTGGATCTATGCGGTTGGGCTTGCCGGAATGCTGATTCCGGTTACCCGGCCATGGTTTAAGCTCATTACTCCCATAAACCTGCTGGTGGTTGCGGGGTTGCTGTTCTACAGCCATTCAGGATGGAATGTACGCACTGTTGTTTCACTTACCCTTGTGGGATTGCTCTCATTCTTCATTGAGGCACTGGGAGTAAATACGGGTTTGATTTTTGGCGAGTATAAATACGGACCTACACTCGGACCAGCGGTGATTAATACCCCGCTGATGATAGGTGTCAACTGGATTGTCCTTGTTTATGCATGTCATTCTGTGGCAGCTTCCCTTTTCGGAAAACTGCCCGGATCAACCCTGCCGGCAAGGGCCTTCACAAATGCACCTGCCCTGATGACCGCACTGCTTGGAGGCCTGCTTATGGTGCTCTATGATTTTGTGCTGGAACCTTCGGCAATTGCACTCGAAATGTGGAGCTGGAGCGGAACGTCGGTGCCGGTTCAGAATTACGTCGCCTGGTTCCTCCTGTCATTCTCATTTATCCTGTTTATTGGATTGAACCGGGTAAATACCAGAAACATAAATGCAATGCCGGTTTATTTAATTCAGCTGTTATTCTTTGCCCTGATTGATATATGGGTGTTTTTTGGCAGGCTGATTTAAAAACCATCTCTAGCGTAAACGGCATTTGTTAATTGATTAACAGAAGTAAGGTTTGTTGAATATGACACGGAGCACGGCGACAGGGAAGATCAGGCTTTATTGTATTATTGTTGCGGCTCACTCATTCTGCCTGCTTCAGGGACAGCTGCCTGCATCCCGCTTCAATCCGGTTGTGGCGGGTGTGCATGCTTCATATGGATTCATAATACCGCATGCGCGGATTATTGAACCCCTTTCGCATACGAATCCGCGGTCGGTTGAACTAAACATTGCCCTGCACCTTACTTCGGAGGATGTATGGAGTTATTGTTTCTGCTATCCAAGGGTGGGAGCAGCCCTTCATTATGTCGATTTTGCCAGTAGCGAGGTGGGTAAGGCCTTTGCCATTTACCCTTACATTGAGCCTTTTATTGGAGCAGGAAGGAGAACCAGCCTTGCCGTGCGGTTTGGAACCGGTTTTTCATACCAGACAACCATATATGACGAAATTACCAATCCCCGTAACTTTTTTTTCGGTTCCCGCATTGCCTTTATTGCCATGCTGAGTACCAGCTTGAATATGAGGCTGAATGAGAACATATCAGGCAGGTTCACATTCAGCTATAATCATATTTCAAACGGAGGAACCGTCGAACCCAACTGGGGCATTAACTACCCGCTTCTCGGAGCAGGCTTTGACTTTATGCCGGTTTCATTCGATTTTGAGGAGAGAGACCGTAACCGTGAGTTGGTTCTGAACCCCGACCGCAACAGGGTTGATCTCGCATTGTTCTTTTCGGGCCGTGAGAGTGACCGGTTTGAAAGGTGGTTCGGTGTATACGGAATATGGGGAGGATACAGCCATATGGCTGGCAGGGTTAGCGCCCTGTACGCCGGAGCGGAACTCGTCTCCGACTTGCTTGTAAGGGAGACTGTCTGGCAGGATTTCATTGACGGTATTTCCGGCGAAACTCCCGACCATATGCGCTTAAGCATGCTGGCTGGTCATGAACTGGTTCTTGGCAGGTTTCTTTTTTCTCAGTATGCGGGAGTCTACCTCTACTCACCTGTAAAACCAAGGCGTCAATGGTATCAGCGGTACGCACTTCTTTACAGGTTTGCCCCTTCAACATGGATGGGTGTGAATGCACGCTCGCACTATCAGGAAATTGACTTTATTGATTTGCGGCTTGTACGCACATTCTGAGATTGTTGTATGGCACCGTGCCTCCGGTGAACTTTTTTTATGAAAAATTTTGGCACTAAAGAATTGTAGTTTATATTTGCATCCGCTTTAAGGGGCGATTAGCTCAGCTGGTTCAGAGCACCTGCCTTACAAGCAGGGGGTCGGCGGTTCGATCCCGTCATCGCCCACAAAAACCCTCTGTTCGCAAAATGCAGAGGGTTTTTCTATATGTTCTCTGTTTATATCATTTACTCCTCTAAGCTCGACAAGTATTACATTGGTTACAGTGCCGATGTGCAAGACCGGTTATTAAAACACAACAGGTTGTCAAAGGGATTTACCTCAACAGGAATACCCTGGGTTTTGGTTTATGTCGAGCAGTTTGAAGACAAGAAGAGTGCAATGACCAGAGAACGACAGCTTAAAAGATGGAAGAGCAGGGAAAGGATTGAGTCTTTGATCAGAACCGGTTCAGAGCATCCCGACTGAAAGTCGGGAGGGTCGGCGGTTCGATCCCGTCATCGCCCACAAAAACCCTCTGTTCGCAAAATGCAGAGGGTTTTTCTATATGTTCTCTGTTTATATCATTTACTCCTCTAAGCTCGACAAGTATTACATTGGTTAC
>Ga0209835_1000010_pt1 | contig 130237 bp, 110 predicted proteins | sample LakKivwa52mmetaG_FD_184138 | JGI IMG/M metagenome (GOLD analysis project Ga0209835, IMG submission 184138) | Anoxic lake water microbial communities from Lake Kivu, Rwanda to study Microbial Dark Matter (Phase II) - Lake Kivu water 52m metaG... | ecosystem: Environmental > Aquatic > Freshwater...
AGCCAGTGATGGCCCTCCGGTAAAAAAGTACCTGATAGCCACCCCTCCGAGATCTTCCTTGGTAAAAATTTCTCTCTGCAAACCAAGACCGCCTCTCAGGTAGAGAGTCGAGTTAAGTTTGCCGAAAACGAAGGTTGAGCCGTTGAGATACCATGGATTCTGGAGCTTGACTTCTTTCGGATGGTTGAGTATTCCCATCTCTATCTCATACAGTTTTTTATTGCGGTATATGGTATTGAGTCCTTCCCTGTAACTTACTCCCAGACCATCGGTGTTCAGCATGAGACCGAATGTTCGCTCGTGCCGGTAGAATGCCTTGTACTGGTCGTCAATTTCTCCCTGACCGTACAAATATGTTACGGATATAAGCAATATAAGCGCACCTGAAAGCAGCTTTTTCATGGCACTGACTTCTGTATTGTAAGGGAAGAGCAGGATTGGCTGTCTGTCAGCCAATATGTTCTGTCTGTTGTGAATCAGCCCGGGTGTAAGCAGGGCAGGTTTCACGGTTGCAGGAGCCAGCCACCAGAGCTGCCAGTAATGCAAGAATAACAACAACAGCGTACTTCTTCATAACCAATATTTTTACATCACAAATTTAAACTTTTCGCAATTAAAACAATCTCCGTGCCAAAAAAAAAATATTTATGTTCACATTGAAAAGCAGCAGCCAGTTTCCGGCTGCTGCAATCCAATGAGATCAAAAATAATAACAATTACCAGTTCTATTTGTTCAGGAGCCTTACCAGCTCAAGGTCGGGGAACCTCAGCAACTCCCTGTCAAGCAATTTCACGTTGAAGGGTACCGGTCCGGCAAGTGTTTCTGTTGCATCATTGATTTTCCTTCCGATGCTTACAAAGTACTTCCCTTCAGGAGCAATTCTTCCTCCTGTACCACGGAAGCCCTGGCCTCCCTGCTGTCCTCCCTGAACGCCCTGGCCTGCCTGTTCGCCCTGTTGTGTCTGTGGCGGCTGTATCCTCATGTTCCAGTTGAATGAGTTTACTCCTGGTTCAAAGGGCCTTTCAGTAACAGTAACCACTTCTCCTGCAGCATTCGTAATTGTAAAGACGAGCACCGGTTTAGGCTGTTCAGCAGCCTGCTGTCCTTTTTTAACCGGGGTTGCCGGCATCTCCTTAACATGGTATCTTATACTGACAGCGACAGGTGGATTTGGTGTACGGAAGTAAGCTTCACCCTGGTAGGAGAGATTGCTTGCCGGGCTAAATTGCCATGTGTCCTTAATGCTGAATATATGGGCCGGTTTTGAGAGTGTAGCCGGGGCAAGCTCCCTCAGGTAGCTGTAATCGTCCATTACATAGAAACTTCTTCCGAATGTTGCCACAACAAGGTCATTTTCTCTTCTCTGAATATCAATCTCAGGAACCTGGATTGTGGGTAAACCATTTTTCAACTGTACCCATCTGTTACCCCCGTCAATTGTAACAAACACTCCGTACTCGGTACCGATAAAGAGAATATCAGGCCTGACGTGATCCTCCTTAAGTGTATATACCGACCCCAGCGGAAGGTTCGAAGAGATTGACTTCCACGTTTTTCCCTTGTCGGTACTTTTCAGAATGTAGGGCGTCCAGTTGCTATTGTCCTTTCTGCCGTCAAATGTTGCATAGACCGTATTCAGGTCGTGCATTGAAGGCTGAACGGTTGTGATGTGGGTCATGAATGGCACTCCCGGGAAGTTATCAAAACTGGTCCAGTTGGCACCGTCGTCCTCTGTCAGCCATATCAGACCGTCATCGGTTCCTGCCCAGATCATTCCCTGCTTCAGTGGCGATTCCTTCAGCGATTTCATGTTGCCGAACGGTGAGGTTGATGAGTGGAGGGCCACAGCTGTATTCCTTTCCCATTTCTGCCCCATCATCGGCATGGTATCGACATTGATTTGCCTTGTGAGGTCGGGGCTGATTATTTTCCATGTATCACCGCGGTCGGTACTTTTAAAGACATACTGTGAAGCCAGATACAACGTTTTGTTGTCAAAGTGGCTGATAAAGTATGGGGTATCCCAGTGAAACCTGTATGCAGTGGTTTCGGGGAACCGCGGAGGCCTTATACTTGTTGATCTCTGGAGCAGATGATCGATTCGTGCAATACCACCGTTCTGCGATTCGGCATATGAGGTGGTAGGGTCAACCGGGTCGGGAATCGACAGGAAGCCGTCGCCGCCGAGTACATGCCTCCAGTCGTCATTGGTGATAAACGTCCTGATTGTCCTGGCCGGTCCAACAAATGAACCGTTATCCTGTGTCCCTCCGTAAACCCTGTAGAAGGGATAATTATTGTCGACCCTTACCCTGTAGAACTGAGTTATCGGTAAGTGGGGGTGGAATTTCCATGTTGCACCTTCGTCCCAGCTCTCGTAAATGCCGCCGTCGCAGCCTGCAAGGTAGTGCCTGCTGTTTGTCGGATTTATCCAAAGTGAATGGTTGTCAACGTGTTTGTTCCGCTCACCTATCTGGGCCCATGTTTTCCCTCCGTCTCTCGATCTCATATTGCTGACATCGAGATATATAACAGTATTCTCATCGTTAGGGTCGGTAACAAGCTTCTGGTAATACTGCGGGCTGCTGGAACCTGCATTGCTCATAACCTCCCAGCTCTCTCCCTTATCGGTCGACCTAAGGAAGCTTGACCTGCCGGCAGCAGGAGAAAGCTCAACCATTGCATAAAGGATATCGGGATTTGCCAGTGCAAGAGCAATACCAATTCTGCCGATGTTACCCTCCGACGGAAAACCGTTGGTCAGCTTCTTCCAAGTTTTCCCGGCGTCGACCGATTTGTATAGGCCCGATTCCGGGCCGCCGTTTATCTTCGAATAAACCCTTCTCTCGCGCTGATGCGCTGATGCGTACAGAATGTCGGGATTGCGCGGATCCATCTCAATATCGTTGAGAGCCGTATACTCGCCGATAAAGAGTATGCGGTCCCATGTCTTGCCTGCGTCAATCGACTTGTACAGGCCGCGTTCTCCTCCCGGACCCCAAATCTGTCCATGGGCTGCTACGTAAACAACATTACTGTTGCGCGGATCAACCTGTATCCTCCCGATGTGTGATGATTTTGTCAGGCCCATGTTTGTCCATGTTCTGCCACCATCGGTGCTCTTATAAACTCCATTGCCAATACCAATCGCCCTCTGGCTGTTGTTTTCGCCTGTTCCCAGCCAGATAACATCATGATTGTTCGGGTCAATTGTAACGCAACCAATAGCGTAAACAGGCATGTTTTCAAAAATAGGGGTGAATGTGGTTCCGGCATTGGTGGTCTTCCAGAGACCGCCTGAAGCCACGGCAACATACCACTCCGAATAATTCTTTGGATTTACCGCGATGTCGGCTATTCTGCCTGAATAGGCAGCAGGCCCTATAAGCCTGAAGTTAAGCGGACTGAGCATCTCGTTTGCAAGCGAGAATGTCTGAGCAGCCTGCTGTGATGCCCTTTGCCCTGTTACAAGGGAGGTCACCATAAGCAGCACCAGAATTGAAATCTTGATTCTTCTCATGTCAGTTGATATTAGTTTTAGTGTTAAAGTTGGTTTTAATGGTTTGTGTAAAACTAGACAATTAATGCGATAGTTTAATTCCACACGGTGTTGTTAAAAAACACATTTCCTCCCAGAACAATTTCGCGGATTTTTTGTATTAATATGAGTAAGTAAAGTATTTTACCATGAAAACCATTATATATTTAATAATCTTAATTTTTGCAGTTATGAAGCCCGATACCGGTGATCAGCAAAAGCCTTCATTCCGTAAATTGTCGAAGGATGAGTCGTATGTGATACTTGAAAAGGGAACCGAACGGCCCTGGACAGGGAAGTACACAAACCACAAGGAGAAGGGAACATACGTATGCAAGCAGTGCGGAGCAGCATTATACCGGTCGGATGACAAATTTGACTCCAACTGCGGATGGCCAAGCTTTGATGATGAGATACCCGGAACAGTTCTCAGGGTCCCTGACGCAGACGGTCAAAGAACCGAGATTATCTGCGCGAACTGCAACGGGCACCTTGGACATGTATTCATGGGTGAGGGTTTTACTTCAAAGAACACCCGTCATTGTGTTAATTCGGTCTCTCTCGAATTCGTACCTGCAGTTCTTGAGCAGGGCACTTACACTACTGCGATTTTTGCCGGAGGCTGCTTCTGGGGGGTCGAGTACTTCCTGCAGCAGGAACCCGGGGTTCTTGCAGTGGTATCGGGGTATATCGGAGGGCATGTGAAGAATCCATCCTACAAGGAGGTGTGTACAGGAACCACCGGCCATGCCGAAGCCGTACGGGTAGTTTATGATCCATCAAAAACAACCTATGAAAAACTGGTAAAACTGTTCCTCGAGATTCATGATCCCACGCACGTGGACCGACAGGGACCCGACATCGGTCCGCAGTACCGCTCGGAAATCTTCTACATCAACGACGATCAAAAAAAGATGGCCGCCAAATATCTTGACATACTGCGTGATAAGGGATACAAAGTTGCTACCAGGCTGACTCCTGCATCAGAGTTTTACGATGCCGAGGATTATCACCAGGACTATTACTTTGTCAACAACAAGACTCCATACTGCCACGGATACACGAAGAGGTTTTAATACCCAATACGGAGACCGGAGGTGCAAAAGCAGGTTGCCATTTTACTATATTTGCAGCTGTTAACTGAATAACAGATGAAGCTTAAGAACGACCCCCTGCTCAGCCGGAAGACAATCAGGAAATACTCTGATAAGGAGGTAAGTGATGCAGATCTCAATTACATACTCGATGCAGCCATTCGTACCTCAACTACCGGTAATATGCAGGTTTACAGCATAATAGTTACACGCGAAAGCGGAATGAAGGCAAGGCTGGCCCCGGCCCATTTTAATCAGAAGATGGTTACAGAGGCACCGGTGATGCTCACTTTCTGTGCCGACTTCAACCGGTTCAGCAAATGGTGCCGGCTGCGTGAGGCTGAGCCCGGTTACGGCAACTTCCTGTCTTTTATGACAGCTGCTATTGATGCCCTGCTGGCTGCCCAGACAGCATGCATTGCTGCCGAGTCGAAGGGGATGGGCATCTGCTATCTGGGCACCACCACCTATATGGCAGATAAAATCATTGAAATACTCAATTTGCCACGTGGTGTGGTTCCGGTAACGGCAATTACACTGGGCTGGCCCGCTGAGGATCCGGAACAGGTCGACCGGCTTCCGGTCGCGGCCGTAGTACATAATGAGAGATACCACGATTACGATGAGGCTGCGATAGACCTGTACTACAGGGGAAAAGAATCGAGGGATGATTCAATCCGGTTTATTGCCGAGAATGGCAAGAAGACACTTGCACAGGTATTTACAGATGTCAGGTACAAGAAGGCTGATAACATCCATTTTTCAGAGTCCTTTCTGGAAGTACTTAGAAAACAGGGATTTATGGGTCAGAAAGAGGGGTAGAGGAGATAGTTACACTATTCAAATCCGACCGAGAGTTCCTTTGCGATTGCCATAAGATCGTCGCGAACTGCAGGCACAAGTCTGATACCGTCTTTTCTGTTTCTGGCCTCGGCCTCCCGCTCAATGTCGCCGGGTACAAGGACTTTCTCCTGACCCTCAGCAGGTTTGGCCGACCGGAATGTTCTTATCCACCTGTCCATCGATAACTTGAATTCACCTGCAGTGCGGAAGGCATCAATACGCATGGCGCCGAAGAAATGGCCGGTACCTTCACCAACCTTTTCCTCAAGCAACGGCAGGTAGGCCACACTTGGCGGTACGAAGGGCCCGAAGTTGGCACCGCTGAAAACAGCCGAGAAAATGTCAACGATTGCTGACAGGCAGTAACCCTTGTGGCTACCGTGCAGCCTGTCGCCGCCAAGCGTCAGCATCGAACCTCCGGCCTTAAGGATAGCCGGGTTGTCGCTTGGGTAACCTTTTGAATCCTGAACAAATCCCAATGCCACTTTTTCTCCTTTCTTCTCGGCTACTGCCAGTTTCCCCCGGGCAATTGGGGTAGTTGCAAAATCGGCCACAAACGGCGGCTCATTGCCTGCAGGAACGGCAACTGCAATGGGATTGGTGCCCATCATTGGCGACACTGAAAAGGTTGGGGCAACCAGCGGATTGGCATTTGTTACGCAAATACCCACCATATCGTGTTCCAGTGCCATCATTGAATAATAGCCGGCAATACCGAAATGGTTTGAGTTGCGGGTGGCAACCCAGCCTGTTCCGGTGGCCAGGGCCTTTTCAATAGCAAGCCTCATCGAAGCTTTGGCGGGAACCATGCCTATTGCCATATCGCCGTCAATTACAGCGGTAGAGGGAGTTTCATGAACAACCCTGATGTCGGGGGCAGTCTTTATCCTGCCCTTCTGCCATAACTGGAAATAGTCCTTGAGCCTAATCATCCCGTGCGACGGAATATCACGCATTTCGGCAGCCAGAAACACTTCGGCAATGGTAGTTGCATCGCTGCCGCTGCATCCCATTTTCATGAAGGTATCGCGGGTAAAAGCGAACAGATAGTCGTAGGTATAGGTTTGCATAGGTGTCAGGTGTCAGGTTTCAGGTGTCAGGTTTCAGGTTTCAGGTGTCAGGTTTCAGGTTTCAGGTACGGAATACGTGGGTTGCGCTTGCCTGTGCTGTGGGCATAACCAGTATGTCGTTTATATTGACGTGAGCAGGCAGTGTTGCGCAGTAGAAGATAACATCGGCTACATCTTCACCCGTAAGGGGCTTCATGCCCCTGTAAGGGGTTGCCGCCTTTGCCCCGTCACCACCGAAACGCACGAGAGAAAACTCTGTCTCAACCATACCGGGTGATACATTTGTCACTTTAATACCGTGTTCCAGCAGGTCAATCCGCATCCCCCTTGTAAGGGCATCGACAGCAAACTTGGTGGCACAATATACATTACCCTTATCATATACCTCCCTGCCTGCTATTGAACCGATATTCACGATGTGCCCGGTGTTCCTGTCAACCATCAGAGGTGCAACCGACCTTGTAAGCCAGAGAAGTCCCTTCAGGTTGGTATCGATCATTCTCTCCCAGTCGTCGGTAAACCCTTCATCGATATGCTCGAGCCCTGCGGCCAGTCCTGCGTTGTTCAGAAGCAGGTCAATATCTCTCCATTTACCGTGCAGTGACTCCACGGCCTTCTCAACAACCTGCCTGTCCCGCACATCGAATGCAAGAAGAAGCACCTCGGCTCCGAACTCTTCCAGTTCAGCCTTTAGTTCTGTCAGCCTTTCCTCCCGCCGGCCGTTGATTATCACGTTCCAGCCCTCGCGTGCAAAACGCTTCGCTGTGGCCTTCCCGATTCCTGAGGTGGCTCCGGTGATAAAAGCCAGCTTCTTATCCATAGTCTCAGTTTTTGCAGTTCAAAAATAGCGAACTTATGACTAACGGAGAACAAAACTGCAGATATGATTTTAACAATTTATGGCAATGTTTCATAACTGTTTATCTTTGTCGCTTCGAATAACAGCTTTCTGATGGATATGACCAAAAGCAGGGCAGAAATATCGGGAATGTTCAACCGGATAGCCCACCGCTATGATTTCCTCAACCGCTTTCTCTCTTTCGGAACCGACACCAGGTGGCGCAGGAGGGCTGTTTCAGCCATAGCGTCACTCATCAGGCCTGAAACAATACTCGATGTTGCCACCGGCACAGCTGATCTTGCCATTGAGGCTCTCTGCCTGGGCGATGTTATTGTAACCGGTATTGATATATCAGACAATATGCTTGAGGAGGGCAGAAGAAAGATATTGCGCCTCGGGCTGCAGAAGAAGATCAATCTCATGAATGCGCCGGCCGAAGATATACCTTTTCCTTCGGGCAGCTTCGATGTTGCAATGGCAGCTTTCGGGGTGCGGAATTTCTCCGATACTCTCGGGGGGCTCAGGGAGATGAACCGTGTTCTTAAACCTGGCGGAGTGATAATGGTGCTCGAGTTTTCAATGCCAAAGGGATTCCTGTTCAGCAATTTGTACCGGTTCTATTTCAGCAGGGTACTGCCCGTGGCTGGAAGGCTGATATCGCGCGATTATTCAGCCTACCGCTACCTTCCCGATTCGGTGGGCAGCTTCCCTGAGGGAGCGGAATTCGACTCACTTCTGGTTGAAGCCGGCTTTGGTTCCACCGGAATGAAAAGGTTAACTGGCGGGGTAGCAACAATCTACACAGCCAGAAAGATGACAATGCAATAAACCACCAGATTATCTGTTTTATAATTTCATAATAAGCATAATGAGGTCAGGAAGATCAGCAGCAGTAGCACTGGTATTATTAATTCCATTCACTCTCGCTGCACAACGGCAGAAGGTAAAGAATGATTCATGGTACGATGAGAAACCACTCCATTTTGGGTTTTCCGTGGGGTTCAACACCATGGATTTCAAGATCATACCCTCCAGCTCAGCCTACATGGCCGACTCGCTCTTCCCCGAAGTTACAACCCTGCTGCCGGGTATCAACATACAAATTGTTACCGACTATCACCCTGTTCCTTCGCTCGACATAAGGTTCCTGCCGGGAGTCTCATTTGGTCAGCGAAATGTGGTTTTCTACAGAAACGGGGAGGTATACAATGATCAGCAGAAACTTGAATCGTCGTTTCTTGAGTTCCCCCTGCTGCTTAAGTATAAGGGGGTCCGTCTTAACAATGTAAGGCCGTATGTTATTACAGGGCTTAACTTCCGGCACGATCTGGCCGGCAAAAAGGAGTACGATGACGATAATCCTGTCTATCTACGATTGCGAAGGTCAGATCTCTATTATGAGGTTGGAGCGGGTTTTGACCTCTATCTTACCTATTTCAAGCTTACGGTTGAGGCCAGAATGGCCAACGGGCTCCGCGACGTCCTTGTTCATGACCCCGCACCGGGTTACCCCCAGTATGTCAATGCCATTGAGCGCATGAAATCGCAGGTTTGGGTGCTGGCATTCTACTTCGAGTAGCATGGGAACCATCGTAAGGCTTGTTCTGCCGCCAGAGGTTGCAGCCGACAGTGATGCGGTAAGGAAGCGGGCAGCTTCAATAATGAAGTGCAGCGCAGATGCCATTTCCACACTCCGCATTGTGAGAAAGTCGGTCGATGCCCGCAAACCTTCAATAGTAATTAACCTTGAAATTGAGGTACTTACCGGAAAGGACACCCCTGAAGAAAATACGTTTCAGTATAAGGCCCGCAATGTATCAGCGGCAAAAGAGGTCATAATAGTTGGTAGCGGACCGGCAGGTCTCTTTGCAGCTTTACGGCTGATTGAACTCGGGTTGCGACCGGTGATTATTGAAAGAGGCAGGGATGTTTCCGAACGGAAGAAGGACCTTGCCCGGATAAGCCGGGAACATATCGTTGACCCTGACAGCAATTACTGCTTCGGCGAGGGAGGTGCCGGCACCTACAGCGACGGCAAGCTCTATACCCGTTCAAAGAAGAGGGGTGACAATACCATGGTGCTCCGTCTGCTGCATCTGTTCGGTGCCGATGAAAGTGTACTGTATGAAGCCCACCCGCATATCGGGACTGATAAGCTGCCGGGCATTGTAAGGAATATCAGGCAAACGATTCTTGATTGCGGGGGTCTGATACTATTCAACAAGCGCATTGACCGGCTGCTGATTTCGGGCAACAGGGTCACCGGTGCGGCAGCCGGCGGCGAAGTATTCAATGCTTCGCATGTGGTACTTGCAACGGGCCATTCGGCCAGGGATATTTACCATTTGCTGATGTCAAACCACATTACCATTGAAGCGAAACCTTTTGCCTTGGGAGTCAGGGTTGAACACCCGCAGGAGCTGATTGACAGGATACAGTATCACGGCCGGCCGGCTGGTGAATACCTGCCTCCGGCATCATATACCCTCACAAGGCAGGTTAATGGCCGTGGTGTTTACAGCTTCTGCATGTGCCCTGGCGGATTCATTGTTCCTTCTGCCACTGCCGATGGTGAAGTTGTTGTAAATGGCATGTCACCATCCAAACGCAACTCGAGGTGGGCAAACTCAGGAATAGTTGCCGCGATAAGACCGGAAGAGCTGTCGGAGTACAACCAGCATGGTAGTATGGCAGGCTTAATGTTCCAGTCTTCAATTGAGAAAATGGCGTGGGAAAACGGGGGGATGAGACAGACCGCCCCTGCTCAGAGACTGACCGATTTTCTGAGCAGCAGACAGTCACAAACTCTTCCCGCTTCCTCATATTTTCCCGGGCTTACCTCTTCGGCCCTTCATGCTTGGTTGCCAGAGCCTGTCTGCAGCGCCCTAAGGGAAGGCTTTACGGCTTTCGGCAAGCTGATGAGGGGTTATGTTACCGATGAGGCCGTGGTGGTTGGTGTTGAATCGCGGTCTTCATCACCGGTAAGAATACCAAGAGATACTGATACACTTGAGCATATTGAAGTTGCCGGACTCTATCCGTGCGGTGAGGGCTCCGGATATGCCGGTGGAATTGTTTCGTCGGCTGTCGATGGTTTAAGGATAGCGGAGAAAATTGCCGAAGCTACCAACGCTTCCCCGAAAACTCATACATCATAATTGTCGCAGCCATCGCCACGTTTAGGGAATCGATGCCGTTATCCTGACCCCTTGCGCGGGGTATGCTCAGCCTTACTGACACGTATCCATCGAGTGCCCCCGATATACCCCTCGATTCATTGCCCAGCAATATAATGCCATTTTCCGGCGGATGGAACCCGCTTAACCCGGACCCGCCTGTATAGGTTCCGAATACACTTATTCCAGCTTCCCTGGCACGACCCAGAAAGCTCTCCAGCCCTTCATATAATACCTTAACACTTAACAGTCCGCCCATTGAAGCCTGCACCACTTTAGGATTGTAGCAGTCAACAGTATCGCGAGTACATATAATATATGGTATGCCAAACCATGCCGCCGACCTTATAATTGTTCCCAGGTTGCCCGGATCCTGCACCGTTTCGAGTGCCAGTGAATATCCTGCAGTAATCGTATCAAATCCGGGACTGGAATTATCGGTCCTTACAAGGGCAATTGCGTTGTGAGGGGTTGTGAGGGCACTTATTCTCCTGATTTCATCGTATGTTACCGGAACTACTTCACTAAGGGCTTCCGGTATAACCGACCTGTTCGATGCTATCCACTCTCTCTTGGCATATACAGCAACCACAGGCATTCCGGCCATCAGGTAATCCTTCACCATCTTGTCTCCCTCAATTACGTAAAGCCCGTTTTCATCCCTGTGTTTCTTCTTCTGAAGCGAAACAATAAATGCGGCCCTGTTTTTGCTTATCATCGGGATAATCCTTTTATTAATATATTTGCGCTAATCAAATTACCAGGGCAAATTTTGGAATATTTTATTTCAAATAAAAGTATACGATCTGCGCGGGCTCTGTTTTTCTTCTCATTGCTGGTTGTTGCAGCCTGTAACCCTACGAAATATGTTCCTCAGGGCGATACGCTGTACGATCGTACTTACATAAAAGTTGATGGTGGTGACATTGGAAAGGGAGACCTGGCTCCATACATAAGGCAGAAACCCAACAAGAGGATTTTCGGTGCCAGATTTCACCTCGGACTGTACAACTGGTCAAACCTTGATAAGGATAACTGGTTTCACCGGTGGTTAAGGAACATTGGTGAGGAACCTGTGGTATTTGACCCCGCAGCAACAAACCGGTCGAAGCAGCAGCTTACAGAATACCTTAGGTCGAAGGGTTATTTCGATGCCAGGGTTGACGAGACAATTGAAATAGCGAAGAGAAAGTCGAAGGTGTTTTATAATATTGATCTTGCTGCACCATATACAATCCGCAACCTGAAATATGAAGTTGATGATCCTGACCTGCAGAAATACATATACTTCGATTCCCTGGCATGCCTTGTACAGAGGAATGAGAGGTATGATTTCGACAAGCTCACCGCCGAACGGGCAAGGCTCGAACGGCTTATACGCGATTTGGGCTTTTATAGTTTCAGTATTGACAATATCAGGTTCAGAATTAACGATACAATTGGCAACAACGAGGTAGATATTGCCTATATAGTCCGTAATCAGCAGGTTGCAGGCCCCGGAGGAACCATTACCATGATGCCCCCCGACAGGTTTAAGGTGGGAAGCATATACATCTTTCCGGAATATGACCCGGGAAAGGTTCTCTCTGTCGGATCCGATGCCTACATAAGTGACCTGGACACCATATCCCATAACGATTTCCATTTTATAGGGCCATCAGGCAAACCCCGTGTAAGACATGATCTGATCATGCAATCGTTGTTTATTACTCCCGGCTCGCTCTATAGTGCTACACGGACTGAAAGCTCGCATAAGCGACTCTCCTCACTTAAGAGCTACAGGCTGATAAATATTGGCTACAGGGAGCAGGAGGGAACCCCGGCCGATTCACTCGGCAGGAAGTCACTCGATGCTGTAATCCAGCTGACACCTTTCAACCAGCAGTCATTTACCTACCTGCTTGAGGGAACAAACTCGGGAGGAAATTACGGGGCTGCAATGAATCTTATTTACCAGCATAAAAACCTCTTTAATGGTGCCCGGCAATTCAATCTTACCTTTAAAGGTGCCTATGAAAGATTGTCGGAAGAGGTGACCGGATTCCGCAGTACACAGGAACTTGGAGCGGAAGCCTCAATCCAGTTTCCCGAATTCCTGGTTCCTTTCCTTAAAAAGGAGAACTTCATACGGAAATATAACCCAAGGAGCTTTCTGCAGCTTGCATACAACTACCAGAAAATACCTGTGTACACCAGAACCGTTGCAAATGCATCGTTCGGTTATAACTGGAACCAGGACCTCTTTAAATCACACATGCTCTACCCCTTCAGAATGAACCTGGTGAAATTGCCTTATATCGATCCTGATTTTGCCGTGAGAATAGATACTTCATCATACCTCTCCTTCAGCTACAAGGACGTTCTTATAATGGGCGGCAGCTACACCTTCACCTTTAACAACCAGGTTATCCAGAAGTCATCCGACAATATCTTCTTCAAAATCAACCTTGAAACCGCTGGCAACCTGCTGGCACTCGGCAGCCGGCTGTCAGGGGCAGAGAAGAGTGATGACACATACCAGCTGTTTGGACAGCAGTATGCCCAATTCTTCAAAACCGATATTGACTACAGGTATAACTGGATTATGAATGATGTCAGTGCTATTGTCTACAGGGCATTTATCGGCGCCGGCATACCTTATGGAAACTCAAAAGCCCTCCCCTTTGAGAAGCAATACTTTGGAGGTGGATCAAACGGGGTGCGTGCATGGCAGGTTCGTTCCCTCGGCCCGGGCTCATTCCTGAACGATATCCCGTCGTTTGTTAACCAGACCGCCGATATTAAGCTTGAATTCAACGCCGAGTACAGGTTTAAACTGTTCTGGATTCTTGAAGGAGCTGTTTTTGCCGATGCCGGTAACATCTGGACCATAAGGGATGACCCCGATCGCCCGGGAGCAGTATTCAGGTTCAATAAGTTTATTGACGACATGGCCGTTGGTACTGGCCTTGGCATGAGATTCGACCTGAAATTCGTGCTGCTAAGGGCCGATATGGGAATTAAACTCAGGGATCCGGCAATACAGGATACACCAAAGTGGATAAGACTCAGACGACCATACAACTTCAGAGAGGATTTCACCTTCGTTCTGGGAATCGGTTACCCGTTCTGATGACTCTTCCCGGTTTTATGTTCTAGAATAGAAAAATAACCTGGATGTTTATATTATTGCTAATCAGAACAATGACACCAGCCTGCATAGGCCTGTGCCTTGTGGTCATTGTATGAACCAACTTTTTTCACATATTTTGCACTCCATGTAAAATCCAACCAGCAACCAGCAACCAGCAACCAGCATATGTCAACAATCGAATCGTCAGTAAGAGACACCTTCACAGGTAAAGTAGGAATCATAGCAGCAGCTGCAGGCTCAGCAATAGGTTTGGGAAATATTTGGAGGTTTCCCTATGTGGCAGGAGTGAACGGAGGAGCCGCTTTTCTTTTGATCTATCTTGGATTTATACTTGCCATCGGGTTCCCGGTGATGCTCGCCGAATTGTCAATCGGCAGAAGAGCACAGAAAAACGCGCTTGGCTCATTCAAGTCGCTTGCCCCTGGCAAACCATGGTACCTGGTTGGTCTGATGGGAATTGTGGCAGCCTTTCTTATTCTTGCTTTCTACAGCACCATCGCAGGATGGACACTTGAGTATCTGGCTAAGGCTGTCGGAAACAGCTTTGAGGGTAAATCATCAGACGCCCTTAGGAACTCATTCGAAGCATTCACCTCAGGTACATTCCGGCCACTTCTGTGGCAGTTCATATTTATGTCACTGACGGCATTTATTGTTTATTCCGGTGTCAGAAAGGGGATTGAGAAGTATTCCAAAATACTCATGCCAATGTTATTGCTGCTTATCATAATTATGAGTATCAGGTCAGTAACCCTACCAGGATCGGGTGAGGGTCTTAGATTCCTTTTCAGGCCCGACTTCTCAAAAATAACATGGAAGGTTGTCCTTGATGCACTTGGGCAGGCGGCATTCTCGCTCAGCATCGGGATGGGAACACTTATTACATACGGCTCGTACGTGAAGAAGACTAATAATCTTCCCTCTATAGCCTTTCAGGTTTCAACCGCTGATACGCTGATTGCCATCCTTGCCGGTGTAATGATTTTCCCGGCCGTTTTTGCCTTCAATATTGACCCGGCTGAAGGAACCGGACTTGTGTTCATTGTGCTGCCCAATATCTTTGCACAGATGCCAGGCGGTTATTTCTTCGCTATTCTGTTTTTCCTTCTTCTGGCAATAGCGGCCCTTACCTCCACCGTATCGGTGCTTGAGGTTGTTGTGGCATATTTCTCGGAGGAGCTCAGTATGTCAAGGACAAAGGCAACCGTCATTGGTGCCCTGGCAATTAACCTGCTGGGGGTATTTGCCACATTGTCTTTTGGTCCGCTTAAGGGAACACTTATTCTTGGCAAGACTATGTTTGATTGGTTCGACTACCTGTCGGCTAACATTCTGTTGCCACTTGGAGCAACTTTTATTGTGATTTTTGTTGGCTGGCATCTCGGACGGAAGGCGTTTAACGACGAGATAACAAGTGGCGGCCTTTACAGGATAAGGATTGCCGGCCTTCTTAATATCATTCTGAAATTCATTGCTCCGCTGGCAATAGCCACTGTATTCCTGTACGGAATCCTGGGCTGATAATCAGGGAACTACCGGTCAGATGGTATTATTAATCACCGATAACGGAACCGGAATAAGCAAAATTGATGCTGCTTTCGGACCTGTGGTGGAGTTTCTCGAAAAGATCTTCTTCTGGGACCCCGTGGCAGCCCTTGGAATTGATGCCGGAGCAAGAATACCGGTTGTTGTATTATGGCTCATTCTCGGTGGCATCTTTTTTACTTTCAGAATGAGATTTGTGAATGTCAGGGCCTTTACACATGCATTCGGCCTGATTACCGGCAAGTATGATAAGAAAGGTGACAAGGGTGAGGTCAGCCACTTTCAGGCACTTTCAACAGCACTCTCCGCAACAGTGGGCCTTGGAAATATAGCAGGGGTTGCCATTGCCGTGACCGTGGGAGGACCGGGAGCCACATTCTGGATGATACTTGCAGGCTTCTTCGGGATGTCGATGAAATTCACTGAATGTACCCTGGGAGTGAAGTACAGAAATATTGATGCCAGTGGCAGGGTGTCGGGTGGCCCCATGTATTATCTGAGTAAAGGGCTTAAAAACAGAAACCTGGGTTTACTGGGGCAGATTCTGGCAGTTTTCAGCGCAATTATGATGGTTCTTGCCAGTTTCGGCGGGAGCAACATGTTTCAGGCAAACCAGTCATTTGCCCAGGTTAAACTAATTTTTCCGGCCATGGAGCCTTACGGATTCTGGTTCGGTATTGCACTTGCAGTCATTATTGCAGTAGTCGTTTCGGGTGGAATACGAAGCATAGCAGGGGTGGCAGCAAGGCTTGTTCCGTTTATGGCGATCCTGTATGTGGGAGCTGCACTTGTAATTATATTCATAAATATTGCACGAATTGATGAGGTGTTTGTAATAATTGTCAAAGGTGCGTTCAGTCCTGCTGCACTTAAGGGAGGATTTATCGGGGTTCTGATCACAGGCTTCCAGAGAGGGGCCTTCTCAAATGAGGCAGGTGTGGGCTCAGCCGCAGTTGCCCACTCGGCAGCACGTACGAACATACCTGTAAAAGAGGGTATTGTCGCGCTGGTGGAACCATTTATCGATACGGTTGTGATTTGTACTATGACGGCACTGGTAATTATTTTTACCGGGGTATATGAAGCCGGATCGGGACTCGAAGGAGCACAGCTTACATCAATGGCATTTGCAACCGTATTTCCCTGGTTTCCCTACCTGCTGGTTGTCTCAATTCTCTGTTTCGCATTTTCAACAATGATTTCATGGTCGTATTACGGGCTTAACGGGTTTAAATACCTGCTTGAGAAGCCTGCTGCCCGGATAGGGCTGCCCCGGGGTGTCCTTCCGGTAACATACTATATGGTATTTCTCAGCTTTACCGTTATTGGTGCATCATCGGGTCTGAACAACGTTATTGCATTTTCGGATATGATGGTGCTTACCATGGCTTTCCCAAATATTATAGGCCTGGTTATAATGGCCCCCGAAGTATACACCGACCTGAAAGTATACATGACTGAGTACAGGAACAGGGGTTTGGGGGAGAGCCCGTTGAGTGACAGGAGTGACTAAAGTGACTGGAGTAATTAAAGTTAAAAAAGTGGTTGAGGTTGCCACTTTTTTTTTTATATTGCATTGTCTCACTCATTTCTGAAATAATGAACAGTATCAGGAGTATCATATCCTCATGGTTCGGATATGACAGGCGCGAAAGGAGGGCAACGCTGGTAGTGGTTGTTTTGATTGCCGTGGTTACTCTTATCCGTTTTGCACCTCCTTCGGGGAAGGAGTTGCCTGTGGCTTTGACCTTTGAGGAGAAGGCTCCCGGGTTAGCGGCTGAACCATATGGAAGTTCAACAAGCGAGTCAGTAAGGGCTCAGCCTGTCAGGAGCAGCCCTGTTCCCCGGCGGCAGTCGACAATAAACCTGAATCTGTGCGATTCGGCCGAACTCGACAGGTTACCCGGAATTGGTCCGGTTCTTTCGGCAAGGATAATCAAATACCGCAATCTGCTGGGAGGATATGCCGACAAGAGCCAGCTGCTCGAAGTATACGGTTTACGCGATTCGGTCTTCAATATCATCTCATCGAGGGTGGAGGCCGATACTTTGCGTTTAACCAGGATTCAGGTTAACAGTGCGGGTTTCTCTGACCTGCTGAGACACCCCTATCTTGAGATTGAACATGTAAAGTCCATTGTTCAGTACAGGGAAAAGCACGGATCAATCTCCGGATGGGCAGTTATGCTCGAGAACAGTTTGGTTCCTGAAGGTAAGGCACATCTGTTAAGGTATTATCTGTCATTCTGAAATATAATATTTGGAGATTAGCCCCGGATTTGCTACATTTAGGCATTATATTGAATGTAAAACTTTTAAAAGGATGTTGGTTTGATTTGGTGGTTTAGAATGGTTTTCAGGTAAATTAATGTGGAAAAGTTTTGAAATCATTAATTCTATTTCTAACTTTGCGGCTCGATTTTTAAAACAGTAGAAAAAAGATATGATAATCGTACCGTTAAAAGAGGGTGAGAACCTCGAAAGGGCTTTGAAGAAGTTCAAGAGGAAATTTGAGAAGACAGGCGTTATTCGTGAGTTACGTTCACGTCAGTCATTCTCCAAACCTTCAATAAACCGCAGGGAAGAGATCAAGAAAGCTATCTATATCCAGAAGCTTCAGGAGAAGGAAGACTAACCGCTTCCTGTACCTGTTCCAATCAGACAGTAACACATATAGGGGGTTCCTTTATGAACCATAAGGAATCATTTCTGCAATATCTGCAAACGGAGAGGCGCTATTCACCCCATACCGTTCGTTCATACTCGAACGACCTGAGTCAGTTTATTGTTTTCCACACAAATGATGAGACTGAGTTCAATCCCGGCACCGTTATCAGTCAGGATGTAAGGGACTGGATAGTAAGTTTGCTTGATTCCGGGATATCGCCTTCATCGGTTCACCGGAAGATTTCATGCCTGAGGGTGTTTTTCAGATTTCTGAGGAAAGAGGGTCTCCATGGAGCTGATCCGATGGAAAAGGTGGTAATGCCGAAGCGCAGGAAGCGCCTGCCGGGGTTCGTCCCTGAGTCTTCTCTTGATACATTGCTCGATTCCTGTGATTTTGGTGATGACTTCGATGGTGTCAGGAATAAAACCATTATTGAGATGCTCTATCTTACCGGAATTCGCCGAAGTGAGCTTACAGGCCTCAGGATATCAGATTTTGATGAGTCAAGGGGTACTTTAAGGGTAAGGGGAAAGCGTAACAAGGAGAGGATTATACCTCTTATTGATTCATTCAGGATTTCGCTGTCGGAGTATCTCCGGCTAAGGTCATCACTAGAGTCGGAGGGGGAGTGGTTTTTTGTTTCGGGCAGTGGTAACAAACTATATGATAAGTTTGTTTATAATATAGTAAAGAAGTATCTTACAATGGTAACCACGATCGAGAAGAGGAGTCCCCATGTACTGAGGCACAGTTTTGCAACACACATGCTGAACCACGGGGCCGATCTTACCTCAATCAAGGAGTTGCTGGGGCATGCAAATCTTTCGGCTACCCAGGTATATACGCACAATACTTTTGAGAAGCTGAAGAAAGTATATAAACAGGCCCATCCCAGGGCATAAACACATAAGGAGGTAACAGTATGAACATCCAGATTCATTCATTGAAATTTGATGCTGACAAGAAGCTGATTGATTTTGTGCATCAGAAGATAGGAAAACTGCATCAGGTAAGTGACACTATTGTCAGCGCAGAGGTTTATCTGAGGCTGGACAAGGATCAGGATCGTGAGAACAAAATTACTGAAATCAAGCTGGAGTATCCGGGCGGACCACTATTTGCACGGAAGCAGAGTAAGACTTTTGAAGAGGCTACCGATGCTGTTGTGGATGCCCTCAGGAGGCAGATTACAAAGCAGAAGCAAAAGAAGAAGTGAGCATGAAATGAGGCCGCTTAAAATAAATAATCCTATTTTTTGTTTTTGAATATTAATTTAATACATTTGCAAACCGATTTTTGAGGGTATTGGTGTGCCCAAAAATCAGGCGTTCTTTCACATTGCCGATGTAGCTCAGTTGGCCAGAGCAGCTGATTTGTAATCTGCAGGTCGGGGGTTCGAATCCCTTCATCGGCTCACGTCTGAAATGCAAACATATTGCACAAGGGAAAAACTCTTGAAGGGGAGATACCAAAGTGGCCAACTGGGGCAGACTGTAAATCTGCTGTCGAATGACTTCGTAGGTTCGAATCCTGCTCTCCCCACGAAGGTTTGACTGAATAATTACCGTGCTGTACGGTGGGTTTTTCCTTAACGATATAAGCGGGAGTAGCTCAGTCGGTAGAGCATCAGCCTTCCAAGCTGAGGGTCGCGGATTCGAATTCCGTCTCCCGCTCAATCTTGCTGCCGAAGTAGCTCAGGGGTAGAGCACTTCCTTGGTAAGGAAGGGGGCACGGGTTCAATTCCCGTCTTCGGCTCAATTGGAAACAGAAAAGAGACACAACGATAAACAATTAACATTAAAATTCATTTAAAATACGCTTGGAATTATGGCTAAAGAAAAATTTGCAAGGACGAAGCCACACGTAAACATCGGTACTATTGGCCACGTCGACCATGGTAAGACTACCCTGACTGCTGCCATTACGATGGTTCTTGCCAAGAAGGGTCTTTCTGAAATCAGGGATTTCGATTCTATCGACAATGCCCCGGAGGAAAAGGAGAGAGGTATTACTATCAATACCGCTCACGTTGAGTATCAGACAGCCAAACGTCACTACGCGCATGTTGACTGTCCGGGTCATGCCGACTATGTGAAGAACATGGTTACCGGTGCTGCCCAGATGGACGGTGCAATTATTGTAGTTGCAGCGACTGACGGTCCGATGCCCCAGACACGTGAACATATTCTGCTCGCACGTCAGGTTAACGTTCCGAAGATTGTTGTTTTCATGAACAAGGTTGACGCTGTTGACGATGAAGAACTTCTCGACCTTGTTGAGATGGAGATTCGTGATCTTCTCAGCTTCTACAAGTTTGACGGCGACAACGCCCCGGTTATCCGTGGTTCAGCACTCGGTGCAATGAACGGTGACCCAAAATGGGAAGATAAGGTAATGGAGCTTATGGACGCAGTTGATGAGTATATTCCGATTCCGCCGCGTGAGAATGAGAAGCCGTTCCTCCTTCCGGTTGAAGACGTGTTCTCAATCACAGGACGTGGTACAGTTGCAACCGGCCGTATTGAAACCGGCGTTGTAAACACAGCTGATGAACTCGAAATGATCGGACTGGGTGCCAGCAAGCGCAAAACCGTTTGCACAGGTGTTGAGATGTTCAGGAAGATCCTTGACAGGGGAGAGGCCGGCGACAACGTAGGTCTTCTGCTTCGCGGTGTTGACAAGAAAGAGATCAAGAGAGGTATGGTTCTTGCCAAACCGGGATCGATAACTCCGCACACCAAGGTGAAGGCTGAGATTTATGTTCTCAAGAAGGAAGAAGGAGGACGTCATACTCCGTTCCACAACAAGTATCGTCCCCAGTTCTATCTCAGGACCCTCGATATTACCGGAGAAATCACACTTCCCGATGGTGTTGAGATGGTTATGCCCGGCGACAACGTTTCGATTACGGTCGATCTGATTTACCCGGTTGCTATCAACGTAGGTCTTCGTTTCGCCATCCGCGAAGGTGGCAGGACCGTTGGTGCCGGACAGGTAACGTCAATTATTGAGTAATTATAATTATCCGGTAAGTGTTGTTTCCCGGGTTTTCCCGGGAAACAGTACCGCCGGAGTTAACACGGGTGTAGCTCAGTTGGTAGAGCACTGGTCTCCAAAACCAGGTGTCGGGAGTTCGAGTCTCTCCTCCCGTGCGAATTAAAATTAAGGGATGAAAGTAACAAGATATTTTCAGGAATCGTTTACGGAACTTGTACATAAGGTTACCTGGCCAAGCTGGAGTGAGCTTCAGAACAGTGCTCTGCTGGTTATGGCTGCGTCGCTCATAATTGCGCTGATTGTCGCTTTGATGGATTTTTCATTCGACAAGATAATGAGCTTTATTTACGGGTTGTTGTACTAATCGCTTCAGTATTCAGATGAGTGAGATTGTAAAAAAGTGGTACGTACTTCGGGCTATCGGCGGTAAGGAGAAGAAGGTGAAGGAGTATATTGAGAGTGAGATTGTCCGTCTCAGGCTTGAGGATTATGTATCGCAGGTTCTCATTCCAACTGAAAAGGTTTATCAGATACGCTCGGGCAAGAAGGTCAGCAAGGAGCGGACATTCTTTCCCGGATATGTACTTGTCGAGGCTATCCTGGTAGGTGAAGTTCCTCATGTTCTGAGGAATGTGCCGAATGTGCTGGGGTTCCTTGGTTCCCACGATGGAGAACCGGTTCCGCTCAGAAGATCTGAAATCAACAGGATACTGGGTAAGGTTGATGAACTTGCGGCAAGTGATGAGGAACTGAACGTGCCGTTTGTGGTAGGTGAGTCGGTTAAGGTAATTGACGGGCCATTCAACAGTTTTACAGGTGTAATTGAAGAGGTAAATACAGAAAAGAAGAAGCTTAAGGTTATGGTAAAGATTTTCGGAAGGAAAACACCGCTTGAGCTAAGTTTTATGCAGGTTGAGAAGGAAAATTAACGAAGATATTGGCGGCTATAACAATAATATAATGCTTCCTGAATAGCAGCCAAGCTCTCGCAATAAACAAGCAAATTTAAAATTATGGCTAAAGAAGTTGCTGGATTAATCAAGTTACAGATTCGTGGCGGCGCGGCTAACCCGTCTCCTCCCGTCGGACCGGCTCTTGGTTCCAAGGGGGTGAACATCATGGATTTCTGTAAGCAGTTTAATGCGAGGACCCAGGACAAGGCAGGCAAGGTTATACCGGTAGTGATTACGGTTTACAGTGACAAGTCATTTGACTTTGTTACCAAAACCCCTCCGGTTGCAGTGCAGCTTATGGAAGCCACCAAATCCAAGAAAGGTTCCCCGGAACCAAACAGGAACAAGGTGGCATCGGTTACCTGGGATCAGATCAGGACAATTGCGCAGGACAAGATGGAGGACCTGAATTGCTTTACGCTCGAGTCCGCCATGAAGATGGTAGCTGGTACCGCAAGAAGTATGGGAATTACCGTAAAGGGTAACTTCCCCGGTAATAACTAATTTTTTTAAGAGGATAAGATGACAAAACTTACCAAGAACCAGAAGCTTTCCAGGACGAAAATCGAGCCGGGTAAGCTTTATACATTGACCGAGGCGGCATCGCTGGTAAAGGATATTACCACTACCAGATTCGATGCTTCCGTCGATATTGATGTCAGGTTGGGTGTGGATCCGCGGAAATCGAACCAGATGGTTCGCGGTGTCGTCTCTCTTCCCCACGGAACGGGTAAGGAGACCAGGGTTCTGGCTCTCTGCACACCCGACAAGGAGGCTGAAGCCACTGAGGCAGGAGCCGATTTCGTTGGTCTCGATGAGTACATCGATAAGATCAAGGGAGGATGGACAGATATTGACGTGGTAATAACCATGCCCTCAGTAATGGGTAAGGTTGGTCAGTTAGGAAAAATACTCGGTCCGCGCGGGTTGATGCCCAACCCGAAAAGCGGAACCGTGACTATGGAGATAGGCAAGGCTGTTAAGGAAGTGAAACAGGGTAAAATCGATTTCAAGGTTGATAAGTTTGGAATTGTTCATACCTCTGTCGGAAAAGTCTCATTCGAGCCTCAGAAAATCGTCGATAACGCAAGGGAATTCATCGCAATGGTGAATAAACTGAAACCGGCTGCTGCAAAAGGTACATATATCAGATCGATATTCCTTTCAAGCACAATGAGTCCCGGAATCAAGATTGACCCAAGGGGACTTGACGAGTAATGTATTATCTGTTACAGAATTGATATTATGAGACGCGAAGAGAAAAATGAAATCATAAACAGTCTTGCTGAGAATCTGAGTCAGTTCAGCCATTTCTATCTGACTGATATTGCCCAGCTGAATGCTGCCGATACAAGCGCACTGAGAAGGAAGTGTTTCGAGAAGGAGATAAAACTTGTTGTCGTTAAAAACACCCTGCTGAAAATTGCACTTGAGAAATCGGGAAAGAACGTTGAGGAACTGTATGATGTTCTGAAAGGTTCTACCTCTGTCATGTTTTCTAACAGCGGAAATGCTCCCGCAAAACTTATTAAGGAGTTCCGCAAGAAAAAAGACAAACCACTCCTAAAGGGTGCATTCGTTCAGGAATCGGTATATGTAGGTGACAATATGCTTGATTCGCTCGTCTTCCTCAAAACGAGGGAAGAGCTTATCGGCGATATTATCATGCTTCTGCAGACACCTGCCAGGAACGTTGTTTCAGCCCTTCAGTCGGGTGGCACTAAGATTCACGGTGTTCTCGAAACACTGTCAAATAAGTAGTTAGAATTATTCAAGTAAAACCACATTAATAATTAATAAAAATGGCAGATCTTAAGAAATTTGCAGAAGAACTTGTAAATCTTACTGTTAAGGAAGTTAACGAACTAGCTAAAATCCTCAAGGAGGAGTATGGTATTGAACCTGCTGCTGCAGCTGTTGCTGTTGCCGGCCCCGGTGCCGGTGGTGGTGCCGAAGGTCCTGCCGCTGCTCAGGAGAAAACATCATTCGATGTAATTCTCAAGGCAGCCGGAGGTCAGAAACTCCAGATCGTTAAGCTTGTGAAAGACATTACCGGCCTCGGTCTGAAGGAAGCAAAGGCAGTAGTTGACGCAGCACCAGGCCCCGTTAAGGAGGGTGTCTCAAAGGATGAAGCAGAATCTATCAAAAACCAGTTAGTTGAAGCAGGAGCTGAAGTTGAGCTTAAATAAGTTAAACCAGATTGACGGGTTACAGGTTTAGAATCCCTTTTCAAAGGGGTTCTAAGCCTTTTTATTATCAGATGTTATTGTAAGTTCAATAAATCCAATCGTCAATGTCCTCAAAAAAATCTGAACGCATAAACTTTGCCACCAGGAAGCAGGAGTTGAAATACCCTGATTTTCTGGAGGTTCAATTGAAATCATTCACTGAGTTTTTTCAGCTCGGAACAATTCCCGACAACCGCCGGAAAGAAGGCCTCTTCAAGGTTTTCCAGGAGAACTTCCCGATTACCGATACAAGAAACAATTTTGTACTGGAGTTTCTTGATTATTCAGTCGATCCGCCACGTTACTCCATTGAAGAGTGTATTGAACGAGGTCTTACATTCAGTGTGCCTCTGAAGGCTAAGCTTAAGCTATATTGTACCGATCCGGAGCACGAGGATTTTGATACCGTTATACAGGATGTTTATCTCGGAACCGTACCCTACATGACAGAGAGGGGTACTTTCGTTATTAACGGGGCCGAACGTGTTGTCGTATCGCAGTTGCACCGCTCACCCGGTGTCTTCTTCGGCCAGAGCATACATGCCAACGGAACCAAGCTTTACTCGGCCAGGATTATACCTTTCAAGGGGTCGTGGATTGAGTTTGCCACCGATATCAATAACGTGATGTATGCTTACATCGACCGGAAGAAAAAGCTTCCGGTTACAACTCTGTTAAGGGCGATCGGATTTGAAAGCGATAAGGATATCCTTGAAATATTCAATCTTGCCGAAGAGCATAAGGTGTCTAAAACCAGTCTCAAGAAACTTACCGGCAGGAAACTTGCTGCCAGGGTACTGAAGACATGGATCGAGGATTTTGTTGATGAGGATACCGGTGAGGTAGTCTCAATTGAAAGAAATGAAGTGATTATCGACAGGGAGACAACCATTGAGAACGAGCACATTGATATGATTGTTGACTCGGGAACAAAGGCAATATTGCTTCACCGCGAAGATTTCAACCTGTCTGATTTCGCAATTATTTACAACACCCTGCAGAAGGACCCGTGCAACTCCGAGAAGGAGGCAGTTATCTATATCTACCGACAGCTCAGAAATGCCGAGCCTCCCGACGAAGCAACCGCGCGCGACGTTATCGACAAACTATTCTTCTCCGACAAGAGGTATGACCTTGGCGATGTCGGCAGATACAGAATAAACAGGAAGCTGAACCTCAGCATTGACATGGGCCTAAAGGTGCTTACCCGTGAGGATATCATTGCCATAATCGGATATCTTATCGAGCTTATAAACTCGAAGACCGATGTGGATGATATTGATCACCTTAGCAACAGGAGAGTGCGTACGGTAGGTGAGCAGCTGTACGCCCAGTTCGGGGTTGGACTTGCCAGAATGGCCAGGACGATCAGGGAGAGGATGAATGTCAGAGACAATGAGGTTTTCACTCCTGTCGACCTGATCAACTCCAAAACGCTCTCCTCGGTTATTAATTCCTTTTTCGGAACCAACCAGCTTTCCCAGTTCATGGACCAGACCAACCCGCTTGCCGAAATGACCCATAAAAGACGTCTTTCGGCCCTTGGACCTGGCGGTTTATCGCGCGAGAGGGCAGGATTTGAGGTAAGGGATGTACACTATACACACTATGGCCGTCTTTGCCCGATTGAGACTCCCGAAGGACCGAATATAGGACTTATTTCGTCACTCTGCGTCTATGCCCAGATAAACCACCTGGGGTTCATCGAGACCCCCTACCGCAAGGTTGAGACCGGTAAGGTTAACCTTACTGAAGACGGGGTGGTATGGCTAACTGCCGAGGAGGAGGAAGAAAAGATGATTGCCCAGGCAAACGCTCCACTTACCGAAGAGGGTTCATTTGTTAACCTCAGGGCAAAATGCCGGTTCGAGGCTGATTACCCTTATGAAGAGATATCGAAGGTTGACCTCATGGATGTTGCACCCAACCAGATTGCATCAATTGCGGCATCACTGATACCCTTCCTTGAGCATGATGATGCGAACAGGGCCCTTATGGGTTCGAATATGATGCGTCAGGCCGTACCACTGGTCCGTCCGGAATCTCCTGTGGTGGGAACCGGCCTGGAGGCACAGGTGATCAGTGACAGCAGGATACTCGTAACCGCCGAAGGAGACGGAGTGGTAGAGTATGTCGATGCCAATGAGATAGTTGTCAGGTATTCACGGACTGATGAAGAGAAATTCGTCAGTTTCGATGATGACGTTAAGAGGTATACCCTTCCGAAGTACAAAAAAACCAACCAGAACACCTGCATAAACCTTGTTCCAATTGTCAGAAAGGGTGAGAAGGTATCGAAGGGGCAGGTACTCAGTGAGGGGTATGGAACCAAGAATGGTGAACTTGCCCTGGGCAGGAACCTGAAGGTGGCATTCATGCCATGGAAAGGATATAATTTTGAGGATGCCATAGTTATCTCCGAGAGGGTAGTGGAGGAGGATGTATTCACATCGATTCATATTGATGAATATCTCCTTGAAGTTCGCGATACCAAGAGGGGCATGGAGGAACTCACCTCCGATATACCTAATGTCAGCGAGGAGGCTACGAAGCACCTCGATGAGAATGGTATAATCCGCATCGGAGCTCATATTGGTCCGGGCGATATCCTTATTGGCAAGATAACACCCAAGGGCGAATCAGACCCGTCACCCGAGGAGAAACTCCTCAGGGCAATATTCGGCGACAAGGCCGGAGATGTGAAGGATGCCTCACTAAAGGCAGGACCGTCACTCGATGGTGTTGTTATCGATAAGAAACTTTTCACAAGGGCAGTAAAGGACCGTAAGTCGAAAACTACCGAGAAACCAATGCTTGACAGGATCGATGCTGATTTCAACCGCAGTGTCGATGATCTGAAAGCCCGCCTTGTTGACAAGCTGTTCATACTGGTTAACGGAAAGACCTCGCAGGGTGTAAAAGATTACCTGAATGTTGACATTATACCCAAGGGATCAAAGTTTACCCTCAAGCAGCTCCAGGAGATTGATTACCTTAATATCAATCCCAACAAATGGACGACTGACAAGAAGAAGAATGACCAGATAAAGGAGCTTCTCCACAACTACATCAATAAGTACAAGGAGATTGACAGCGTTCAGAAGCGCAAGAAATACAACATCACAATCGGCGATGAACTGCCGGCGGGTATAATACGACTTGCGAAGGTTTACATTGCCAAGAAACGCAAGATACGTGTTGGTGATAAAATGGCCGGACGCCATGGTAACAAGGGTATAGTTGCCAAGATTGTCAGGGCTGCCGACATGCCATTCCTTGAAGACGGAACCCCGGTTGATATTGTTCTCAATCCGCTTGGTGTTCCCTCAAGGATGAACCTGGGACAGATATACGAAACCGTTCTGGGCTGGGCAGGCACAGAGCTCGGACTCAAATTCTCCTCGCCGATATTCGATGGTGCCACAATTGACCAGATAAATGGGTATACCGAAAAGGCAGGTTTGCCGAAATTTGGAAAGACCTATCTGTATGACGGCAGTACCGGAGAGAGATTTGACCAGCCGGCAACTGTGGGGATAATTTACATGCTGAAGCTTGGTCATATGGTTGATGACAAGATGCATGCACGCTCAATTGGACCGTACTCACTCATAACCCAGCAACCTCTCGGAGGTAAGGCTCAGTTTGGCGGCCAGCGTTTTGGTGAAATGGAAGTGTGGGCCCTCGAGGCGTTCGGAGCCGCACATATTCTGCAGGAAATCCTTACTATCAAGTCGGACGATGTGATTGGACGTGCCAAGGCATACGAGGCAATAGTAAAGGGAGAACCCATGCCGCAACCCGGTATTCCGGAATCGCTCAACGTGCTCCTGCATGAACTCAGGGGCCTGGGACTGAGCGTGATACTTGACTAATTGGTATGAACTATTGTAAAGAAAACAACGGAATATGTCGTTCAGAAGAGATCTAAAGACAAAGCCAAGTTATTCGAAAATATCTATAGGACTGGCGTCACCTGAGGAGATACTTGATCGTTCGAGCGGTGAGGTTCTCAAGCCTGAAACCATCAACTATCGCACCTATAAACCCGAGAGAGATGGCCTTTTCTGTGAAAGGATCTTCGGACCGGTAAAGGATTTTGAGTGCCATTGCGGCAAATACAAGCGCATAAGATACAAGGGTATAGTTTGCGACCGCTGCGGTGTTGAGGTAACTGAGAAGAAAGTGCGCCGCGAAAGAATGGGGCACATCTCGCTGGTTGTGCCGGTAGCGCATATATGGTATTTCAGGTCGCTTCCAAACAAGATCGGGTATCTGCTTGGATTGCCGACCAAGAAGCTTGATTCAATTATATATTACGAGAGGTATGTTGTGGTAAACCCCGGCATAAAGGCAGTTGATGGTATAAAATACCTTGACTTCCTTACCGAGGAGGAATACCTTGAAATAACCGAGTCGCTCCCAAAGGAGAACCAGTACCTCGAGGATGATCATCCCGACAAGTTTATTGCCGACATGGGGGCTGAAGCCATCTACCGGCTGCTTCAGAGGCTTAAACTTGATGAACTCTCCTATTCCCTGCGCCACAGGGCAAATACCGAGACTTCACAGCAGAGGAAGAATGAGGCACTCAAGCGCCTGCAGGTAGTTGAGGCTTTCAGGGAGTCAAAGAGTGTCAATAAACCTGAATGGATGGTAATTAAGGTAGTTCCCGTGATCCCTCCTGAGCTAAGACCGTTGGTTCCGCTCGATGGAGGAAGGTTCGCCACCAGCGACCTGAACGACCTTTACAGGAGGGTAATAATCAGGAATAACAGGCTTAAGCGACTTATTGAGATAAAGGCCCCCGAAGTAATACTCAGGAATGAGAAGAGGATGCTCCAGGAAGCAGTTGATTCACTGTTTGACAACTCAAGAAAAGCCAACGCCGTTAAAACCGATGCAAACAGACCACTTAAGTCGCTCAGCGACAGTCTAAAGGGCAAGCAGGGAAGGTTCCGTCAGAACCTTCTTGGTAAGAGGGTTGACTACTCTGCAAGATCGGTTATTGTGGTTGGCCCCGAGCTGAAACTGCATGAGTGCGGTCTGCCCAAAGATATGGCTGCTGAACTCTACAAACCATTTGTGATAAGGAAACTTATTGAAAGAGGTATTGTAAAAACCGTAAAATCGGCCAAGAAAATAGTTGACAGGAAGGATCCTGTTGTATGGGACATACTTGAAAACGTTCTTAAAGGGCATCCGGTGCTTCTTAACCGTGCACCTACCCTGCACAGGCTGGGTATTCAGTCTTTCCAGCCGAAACTTATTGAAGGTAAGGCTATTCAGCTTCACCCTCTGGTATGTACTGCTTTCAACGCCGACTTTGACGGTGACCAGATGGCAGTGCACCTTCCGCTTGGCAATGCTGCTATCCTGGAAGCGCAGATACTAATGCTGGCTTCTCACAATATTCTGAACCCGGCCAACGGCGCACCTATTACCGTTCCCTCGCAGGACATGGTACTTGGCCTTTACTACATGACAAAAGCCAGAAGGAGCACTGACACACTGAAGGTAAAGGGTGAAGACCTTGTATTTTATTCATCTGAGGAGGTTAACATTGCCTTTAATGAGGGGAAGGTTGATCTGCATGCCATTATTAAGGTCAGGGTTGATGATGTTGTTGATGGTAAGAGGGTTAATCATATTATTGAAACCACAGTCGGGCGTGTTCTCTTCAACGAAGTTGTACCGGAGGAGGTTGGATTTATAAATGAGCTTCTGACTAAAAAATCGCTGAGGGATATTATCGGTAATGTCCTGAAGCTTTCCGGTACGGCAAAGACAGCAGGATTTCTCGACAGCATAAAGGATCTGGGCTATTATATGGCCTTTAAGGGCGGTTTGTCGTTCAATCTCGATGATGTTATTATACCCGAAGCCAAGACACAGTTTGTAAAGGATGGGTATGACCAGGTTGAGGAGGTTTTGGGCAACTACAGCATGGGATTCATAACCAACAACGAAAGATATAACCAGATAATTGACATCTGGACCCATGTCAACGCCAGGCTAACGCAGGAACTGATGAAGCAGATATCGACTGACAGGCAGGGCTTCAACTCAGTATATATGATGCTCGACTCGGGCGCAAGGGGATCGAAGGAGCAGATCAGGCAGCTTTCAGGGATGAGGGGCCTTATGGCCAAGCCTCAAAAATCGGGGTCGACAGGTTCTGAAATCATCGAGAACCCTATTCTGTCGAACTTCAAGGAAGGCCTTTCGGTTCTTGAATACTTTATTTCAACACACGGAGCCCGTAAGGGTCTTGCCGATACAGCGTTGAAGACTGCTGATGCAGGTTATCTTACCCGACGCCTGGTGGATGTTTCGCAGGACGTAATCATTACTGAAGAGGACTGCGGTACACTCAGGGGACTGGTAGCTACCGCCATAAAGAAGAATGAGGAGGTTGTTGAGACCCTGTTTGAAAGGATACTGGGGCGGACAGCCGTACATAATGTATATCATCCATTAACAGGCGAGCTGGTTGTCGCATCAGGTGATGAGCTTACTGAAGGGGTCGCCAAGTACATTGAGGACTCGCCTATTGAACAGGTTGAGATCAGGTCGGTGCTTACCTGCGAATCAAAGAAGGGCGTCTGCAGCAAGTGTTACGGACGTAATCTGTCTACAGGCAAAATGGTCCAGAGAGGCGAGGCTGTCGGTGTAATTGCAGCACAGAGTATCGGAGAACCCGGGACACAGCTTACACTTCGTACATTCCACGTCGGAGGTACTGCATCGAACATAACAACCGAATCGAGCCTTGTTGCCCGTTACGGCGGTATTGCCGAGATTGAGGAACTGAGGTCGGTGAGCAGGACGGATCCCGAAAAGGGAGCCATTGACATTGTAATCGGCCGTCTGGGTGAACTGAGAATAGTTGACAAGAAGACTGGCATTGCCCTAACTACCCATACAATCCCCTATGGCTCAAAACTATATATCAAACCGGGTCAGGAAGTGGAGAAGGGTCAGCTGATATGCGAATGGGATCCATTCAATGCCGTTATTATTTCGGAAAGCTCGGGAAAGGTAGCATTTGATTACCTTATTGAAGGTGTAACCTTCCGTGAAGAGTCGGACGAACAAACAGGCTTCCGCGAAAAAGTTATCGTTGAAACAAGGGACAAAACCAAGAACCCGACCATCAGGATTCTATCTCCTGAAGGAACCGAGATTAAGTCGTACAACCTTCCGGTTGGAGCGCACCTGGTTGTTGACTCTGAAAAGATGGTTGAAGCCGGCGACATTCTTGTGAAGATTCCCCGGGCTGTCGGAAAATCGGGCGACATTACGGGCGGTTTGCCAAGGGTCACCGAATTGTTCGAGGCCAGAAACCCGTCAAACCCGGCCATTGTGGCTGAAATCGACGGGGAAATCCAGTTCGGAAAGATAAAAAGGGGTAACAGGGAGATTGCAATCACCTCAAAAGCAGGGGAAGTTAAGAAATACCTCGTTCCTCTTTCCAAGCAGATTCTGGTTCAGGAGAATGATTACGTGAGGGCCGGTATTCCTCTTTCCGACGGAGCAATTACTCCGGCCGATATACTGAATATCAAGGGACCGACAAAAGTGCAGGAGTATATCGTCAATGAGATACAGGAAGTCTACAGGCTTCAGGGTGTAAAGATAAATGACAAGCATTTTGAGATCATCGTTCGACAGATGATGCGCAAAGTTGAAATAATTGATCCTGGCGATACCAAATTCCTTGAAAGACAGATTGTTGACAAGCTTGAGTTCATGGATGAAAACGACTGGATCTATGGAAAGAAGATTGTACTCGACTCAGGTGACTCGCAGACTCTGAAACCCGGAATGGTTGTAACTGCACGTAAACTCAGGGACGAGAACTCGATGCTAAAGAGGCGTGACCTTCGTTTGGTTGATGCCAGGGATACCATCCCCGCTACTTCGTGCCAGGTACTTCAGGGTATAACCAGGGCGGCGCTGCAGACGAACAGTTTCTTCTCGGCGGCTTCATTCCAGGAGACCACCAAAGTGTTAAACGAGGCTGCCATACTGGGTAAAGTAGACAAGCTCGAGGGACTCAAGGAGAATGTTATAGTGGGTCATCTGATACCTGCCGGAACAGGATCGAGGGAATACAACACCATTATAGTTGGCTCACTCGAGGAGTACGAAAGCCTTGTACCATCGGCACAGAAAGCAGAGGTGGAGGAGTAACAGTAAAACGCAAATGCCATGTCAGATCCAAAAATGAGCAATCAGATAAGCATTGAACTGAATGAGGAGGTTTCGCAGGGGATCTATTCAAACCTTGCTATAATTACCCATTCATCGGCTGAGTTTGTAATTGACTTTGTACGGGTTATGCCCGGGGTTCCGAAGGCTCAGGTGAAATCGAGGATAATCCTCACACCCGAGCATGCCAAACGGCTTGTTGCGGCACTCGATGACAATATTGCAAAATACGAATCTGTGCATGGCCAGATTAAGGAAGTTAAAGGCTCGGGACCGGTTATGCCAATGACATTTGGCGGACCCACTGCCCAGGCCTGAATTGCCAAGCGTGATTTAATGCCGCCGGAAGTCTCTTTTGGCGGCTTTTTTTTGTGGCTGGTACAATATTATCTTAACTTTGCAAGTTGATATCCATGTACAATTGAAAGCGAAAATGAAGATTCAACATAGCATCCTCAGGAAAATACTGGTTGCAGCGATAATCATTTTTCCCCTTGTTGCCGACTCATCATGCAAGAAGCAACCAAAATGCGGTTGCGGCAAAGATGTGATTCTTACACTTTCAAAAGAACCTGCCAGGATATATTTTGATGTGGAAAACAATACTCTTAGCTTCTCACCTATATTAAATCCATACGCAACCTATTATCCCTGCAATCCTTCCGACTGGATACCTTACCTCTCGGATTTTACCTCACCGGCTATACTGCTCGTTTCGGGCGAGGCATTCTATGAGTGCAACTACCTGTACAACAGCAGTAACTATATGTATTATAACCCTTCCTACAGGGTTTACCAGATACAGATAAGCTCAATAGAGGAGGACCTTTACGGAAAGAAATAATCAGATTTCTAACCCTTTTCCTTCTGTTATTGCCGCCTGATAAGAGGCGTAATTCGGGCGTATATGCCTTAAAAATTGTATATTTCGTAAAAATTTCCGATGGCCGTTAGCAGTATTGCCATTATAGGTTCAGGCAGGGTAGCCGGGGCTCTTGCCAGGTCATTTCACCGTGCAGGCCTGAGAATCAGTGCAGTGATATCGCGCAATGAGAAAACTGCAGCTGACCTGGCTTTGACAGTTGGTTCAATATCAGGCTCAGAATACAGAATTCCGCCCGGGACCTCCATTGTGATAATTGCAGTGCCTGACTCTGCAATCGGGCATGTTGCTTCAGGTCTGAAAACCGATGGAGATACAGTGGTGGTGCATACATCAGGCAGCACCGGTATTGATGTATTTCCTGATGGAATCCCGGGATATGGTGTGATATACCCTCTGCAGACCTTTACAGAGGGCCGGGAACTGGATATGAAGCAGATCCACTATTTTACCGAAGCATCAAGTAAGGATGTGCATAGTCTCATAGATGAAGTAACAAGACTTCTGGGACCCCATATTCATCATATTGATTCGGAATCAAGAAGGGTTCTGCACCTTTCTGCCGTGTTTGTATCCAACTTTGTAAATCATATGCTCTATGCAGGAATGTCGATAGCCGGGGAGCATGATATTGACCGCATGGTTTTCGGGCCGCTTATACGCGAAACAGTGCAGAAGGCAATTGAAATAGGTCCTGTGGCTGCGCAAACTGGTCCTGCAATCAGAAATGACATCAGTACTATTGAAAAACATCTGCTGATGTTATCTTTCTCCGATGATTTGAGTAATCTTTACAGGGTAATCAGCGATTCAATAATAAAACAGGGCACAGAGAGCTACAATGTCTAATTTCAAGGAAAAACTCGGCAAGGCAAAGGTCTTCATTTTTGATATTGACGGAGTGCTGTCACTCCAGACCATTCCAATGAATTCTTTCGGATTGCCTGCGAGAACCATAAACCTTCGCGATGGTTATGCAATTCAACTGGCGGTGCGCAAAGGCTACAGGCTCGCGGTTATTTCCGGAGGTAAATCGAAGGAGTATGTCAGGCGTCTAAGAGGGCTGGGCATAACCGACATTTATATGAACAGCCGATCGAAGGTTGAGCACTTCAATCATTTTACAGAGAGGTATTCCATTGCCAGTGAGGATATTTTATATATGGGTGATGATATACCCGATTATCAGGTAATGAAAATGGTTGGAATACCGGTATGCCCTGCCGATGCTGACAGCGAAATAAAACAGATATCGGTTTATATATCCGATAAGCGCGGAGGAGAAGGGTGCGTGAGAGATGTGATAGAGCAGGTGCTACGGCTGCACGACAAATGGATGGATAATGATGCTTTTACCTGGTAAACTATGATTGAATTTATGAAGGTCATAAGATGGAAGAACCTGCTCATCGTAGTTGCCACGATGTTTATGGTTAGGTACTTCCTTTTAGCCTCAGTGGCGGGTGGGATGGAGGTTATGGATGTATCCGGCGTGATGGTTCCGGTAACCCTGAAGATGCCATGGTATGATTTTCTGTTACTGGTTATTGCTTCGGTTTGTCTTACAGCGGGTGGATATGTGATAAATGACTATTTTGATATTAAGACTGATATCATTAACCGTGGCAACGTAATAGTCGGAACTGTTATACCGAGGCGCAGGGCCCTGATGTTCCATAATATACTTAATGTAATTGGTGTTGCCGCCGGCTTTGCTGTATCGGCCAGGGCGGGCTATTTCTGGCTTGGCACGCTTTTTCTGATAATTTCGGGGTTATTGTGGTTTTATTCAGCCAGTTACAAAAGGCAGTTTCTTATAGGCAATCTGCTTGTGGCACTGCTTACAGCACTTATTCCGGTTGCTGTGATGTTTTACGAGTTTCCGTTCATGTTCAGTTATTACGAATCAAATTCAATTGGTCACCCAGGTTACCGGGTGCTTTTTTTATGGACCGGAGGGTTTGCCCTTTTTGCCTTTATGACGACCCTGGCCAGGGAGATAATCAAAGACATTGAGGATTATGAGGGTGATATGGAGTTCGGCAGGAATACACTTCCGGTTATTCTCGGCATACGGAGTTCGAGGATTGTTGTGGCTTTATTGCTGGCTTCAATTATCGGGTCTCTCTATCTGGCATGGGTTTTTATCTTAAGTGACCTGCTTACCCTGATCTATATAAGTGTTGCCCTTGCAGTGCCGTTGTTGGTTGTATTATGCATGGTTGTTACAGGTAAATGCAAAAGAAGGTTTCATGATGCCAGCAGTCTTATGAAGTATACTATGCTTGCCGGATTGATATACACGGCGATTGTGAAAATCATTCTTAGCAAAGGGTTGTTCTGATATGCTGGCGGATAGAATCAGGGGATACAGGATTATTCTTGGATCGGCATCACCAAGGAGGCGTGAACTGCTGGCCGGGCTGGGCCTCACCTTCGATGTGGCGGTTCCGGCTATCAATGAGGAGGTTCCGTCATGGGTTGAGCCGCGAGAGGCGGCATCATGGCTGGCGAGAGCGAAAGCCGACAGCCTTCGGGAAGGTCTTGGTTCCCGGCAAATACTGATTACAGCCGATACCATTGTGCTTTGCAGTGATCGTATACTGCCAAAGCCTGGCAACAGGGATGAGGCGGTTGAATTCCTCAGGTTCCTCTCGGGCAAGGTTCATTCAGTAATAACCGGAGTTTGTATAACAACCGGTTCCAGTCAGGTTGCATTCTCGTCGGAGACCCTGGTGAAATTCTGCCAGATTGATGACGAAGAGATTGACTATTATGCAGATAACTATCATCCTTACGACAAGGCGGGGGCATATGGTATACAGGAGTGGATTGGGTTTGTGGCTACCGAAAGAATTGAAGGCTCATACTTTAATGTAATGGGACTGCCCGTAAACCGGCTTTACAGGGAGTTAAAGAAGCTATTTAAATAACTAAAATATTAATATCATCTGAATCAGGTTATTAACGCTGCTTGTTTTTGCCGGACTGATATCAGGCTCGGTTGTCAGAGCCGATGAGGGTATGTGGATACCCATCCTGATTGAGAAGTACAACATCAGGCTTATGCAGGAGAAGGGCTTTAAGCTTACAGCTGAGGAGATATACAGTGTTAACCGGGCCGGCATGAAAGATGGCATTGTAATCTTCGGCGGGGGCTGCACGGGTGAAGTTATTTCAGGCGAGGGGTTATGATTCACGCGATGCAGTAAATAATAAGCACTACACCACACTGAAGGGTATTATGGAAAAGGATAACCCTGAGGTTTATGACTACGATGTTCCGCAGCGCCTCCACGACCTTTATGCGAGCCGCGATATCAGGTATGCCCTGTTTATTATTGACAAGTTTGCAGGCGCAGGATACCTGCTCAATGAGATGGTAATTATTGACAAGTAACAGTTCCTTAATCAGCAAGTATAAAACCGGAGCCGGCTTTGACCACGCTCCGGTTTTTTCTGTTTTTTCGCAATTATTATACCCACTCTTCCCTTACAGGTGCACCATTAATACCGATTACTATCGATTTGACTGGCACCTTGCGGTTTGCGTTGTCGGTGGCCGATTTTACCATTCTCAGCAATCCGCTGCAACAAGGGACCTCCATAGTCATAACCGTGACGGTATTTACATTTGCGTCATCAATAAGCGACTTTATTTTGCTGACATAAATCTCCATATTACTGTCAAGTTTCGGACAGGCAATGGCTACAGTCTTGTTTTTCAGATATTTGCTATGAAAATTACCGGCAGCAAAAGCAACACAGTCGGCAGCAATTACCACGTCTGAACCCTGAAAATAGCCTGCAGCCGGATTAATGAGGTGCATCTGTACAGGCCATTGCCTGAGTTCTGAGGGTGCATCAGCCGATGCAACACCGCCTGCAGGTGAAATATTATCCCTCTCAATTGTCATTGATCTGGAACCGGGGCAACCTCCCTGGGAGTGGGAGTGGGAGTGGGATTGAGAGTGAGAATGGGAGTGGGAGTGAGATTGTGAGGGCTGTGGTTTCGTGGTGGCTCCTCCCGGTTTGTGATTGTGGACTGATTCCATTACCTCGTCGACATTGAAGTCGGCCATACCCCTGTGTTCGAGCATATATTCAACACCCTCGCTGAGGTAACCGAATTCGTTGTGGTCCTTAAGATGTTTCAGATGGGCGATTACAGTATTCCTGCCTTTGGTCAGCATCTCCTTCATAACGGCTTTTTCGTTATAGGGTTCCGCTTCACGGGTTTCCATTGTTATTGCACCTTCCGGACAGTGGCCAATGCATGCTCCAAGACCGTCGCACATGAGGTCACTTATAAGCCGGGCCTTACCGTCAACAATCTGCAGAGCCCCTTCATGACAATTTGGAATGCATAGAGCGCATCCGTTGCATTTATCTTCATCGATTCTGATTATTTCCCTTTTCATGTTTTTTGTTTTAGATTATGGTACAAATTTGGATTAAGTCTAAATAAGAAGATGTAACATATGTTACAATAGTGAGTTTTTTTAATTTTGAAAAAAAAAGTGAGATGGATTTTGACTTTTTATCGCGGTCTCCGGTTTTTCGTGGACTGAGTGCCGGTGAGACTGAATCGGTACTGGGGGGGGTGAGGTACAGGACCAGAAGTTATCTTCCCGGCTCGGTGATTGCCTTAAGTGGTGATGAGGTAACATCATTGCAGATCGTTGCAAAAGGACTGGTTAAGGGTGAAATGGTTGACTATTCAGGCCGGGTACTGAAGATAGAGGATATTGCTGCACCAAGGGCGCTGGCTCCGGCATTCCTTTTCGGTTCCGACAACAGGTATCCGGTAAATGTCACTGCAGTAACTGAATCGATTCTGCTGATAATCGGGAAGAGGGATTTCGTAAGCCTTTTATGCTGCAATGAGACGATACTGACGAATTACCTTGACATGATTTCGAGCAGGTCACAGTTTCTGTCGGAGAGGATAAGGTTTATTACGTTCAGAACCATTAAGGGCAAACTTGCCAACTACCTTCTGGAGCATACCACTGTTGAGAATCCTTATATCAGGCTTAACCTTACCCAGCAGGAGTTATCCGACTTTTTTGGTGTGGCCAGGCCGTCACTTGCCAGGGCTATAAGGGAGATGGAGGAGGGAGGCGTTATTGAGTCGTCGGGAAAGGAGTTCAGGGTTACTGACAGGCCCACGCTGCTTTCGGTTGCAGCAGGATTGGCTGACGTTTAGCATGGTGCCATGACTCAAAATGCAATATGTTAATTACCAGGTATTAATATCTTTCTGTTTACTATTTTTTCCGATATCACGGGTTTGCCGGCAGGGTAACCGTAATGCAGGTGCCTTCGCCTGGTTTGCTTTCGAGGGAGAGAGTTCCCCTGTTTACCTTCACCAGTTCATTGCAAAGTTTTAATCCGAAACCGGTACCCTTCTCATTTTCGGTTCCGGGAGTACTTTCCAGGCTGGCGGAGACGAGAATGGCCTCCTGGCGGTCGGGCGGAATGCCAACACCATTGTCACATATTCTAAGAGAGAGTTCGTGAACCGGTTTTGTCTTCTCCCTTAAAAGGATGCTGATCCTGCCCCCGCGGCCGGTAAATTTAACAGCGTTGGAGAGAAGGTTCCTTATAATAATATCCACCAGGTCCTTATCGGCCCAGGCCCTGGTTCCACCGATTTGTGTAAAATTAACTGAGATGCCTTTTCTGTCGGCAGAGTCTTTATAGATACTCATATTTGTAAGAATAATTGAAGAGATATCGTGCATTTCGGGAGCATACCTGATTTTATCTTCCTGTCCTCTTCCCCAAACGAGCATATTCTCGAGAAGGTTGATTACCATTTGCGAGTAGTTAATGCATGACCCAGCGAGGGTCTCGTACTTTTCGCGGTATTCCTCTTCCTTCAGCAGATTAAGTATGTACTGGATGTTTACAACTGGGCTTCTCAGATCGTGTGCTATTACAGAGAATACCTTGTTTTTCAGGTTAATGGTTTCGGTCAGGTTCTGGTTCTGGGTTTCTATCTGCCTGCTGTATTCTTCGGCAATGGTTTTAGCCTGGGTTAGTTCCTTTGTCCGTTCGGTTACAATAGCCTCAAGATCGCGGTTGAGTTGTTCGAGACTGTTTTGCAGGCGTTCCTTTTCCCTGAACGACTTTACCCACCGGAAAATAAGAAGTCCGGACTGAATGAAGATGAACACCATAATAGCGTCTGACATCACATACTCTCCATGCCCTGATATGTTCGACATTGCGAGTATTATATCATGAACCGCGGCATAAATCACCACCGTAAATCCGGCAAGGTAAACCCAGTCGATTAGTACTTTGTCTTTAATGATTTTTGACACGCTGGCTGAGACTGTGTTTATGATAAACAGAACTACGAGTATGTAGACAGGGATGGTTAAAAAGGAAAAAGTCCTGACCGGAAGCAACAGAGTAGCAGCCGCCATGATTGTGAACAGGATTGGCGTAAGAACTGCAAAAAACCTGTTATAGGCTCCTTTGTAAATTGAATAGATAAAGAGGTACCCTCCAGCCACCAGGGTGTAAAGGCTGAGATATTCCATTCTGATGATCCATGACCAGTCGGGATTCATAAACAGGTAAATCAGGTACTGGTTTGTGAAGAGAGGACGCAGGGCCAGACCCAGCAAGACAATGGCAAAAAAGAGGGAGGTATTGTCCTTCCGGTACAGCAAGTAGAAGAAAATGAAGAACAGGCAGAATGCAGCCAGAATACTAACATTTGACCATGCACGGCCATATCTGAGGGCCGCATCATGTTGGACCTGGACGAAGGAACCGAATTCCACGGGTAGCCAGAAACCTCCTCTGCGATGGTGAAAGTTGGAAACATTGAAAAGAATTTCAACTGTGTTACCCGATGGGATAAACCTGTAGATTCTGGGTTTGTATTCGGGTACGGAGGCGGATTCTGAGGTTCCGCTAATACCGTTACTACCCGTGAAGACACCGTCAATATACAGGTCATATGAGGAGTCAAATACCTTTACGTCAAGGCCAAGCGGAGTTTTGTTGTTTTCGGGCAGGAGAATAAGAAGTCTGTATGTGGCATATCCCTCTCCTTCGGGGTTAATGCCTTCAATTCCGGCATCGGTCCAGTACGACGGGACTTTTATATATCCATCGGGAACGGGCTGGTTCCCGTCCCTGAAATTGTATGGCCGGTATAGCTGTTTCCAATAGAATTCCCATGTTCCGTTAAGCTTGATTGAAAAATGCTCATCGATGACGGTATTTCTCAGATCGAGAACCCCGTTAACCGGATGCGGGTAGCCGGAACCTTTGGCTGGTTGTAATCCGGTTAAGTTAAACAGAAGGAGGAAGACTATAAACCTTGTCATTCGGATAGAGGGATTATTTTTCTGAAAAATAGCTAAAAACCCGATATAATGAAACTCCCGGATCCCACTTATATTAGAGATCCGGGAGTTATTTCCTGATGACTGACAGAATCAGTTCATTAGTCCCCTGTTTCTGAGGAGAGCTTCGATACCTGGCTGCTTGCCACGGAAGTTGATATACAGGTCGCGTGGCTCGGCAGAACCGCCTTTTGAAAGAATTTCTCTTTCAAATGCAGCGGCTACATCCCGGTTGAAAATATCTCCGGTTTCCTTAAATGCTTCAAAAGCATCGGCATCAAGCTGTTCGCACCAGATGTAGCTGTAATACCCGGCCGAGTAGCCACCCGAGAAGATATGGTTAAAGTATGTTGACCGGTATCTTGGAATAATCTCACTGATAAGACCGTATTTATCCATTGCCTTCTTCTCGAATTCCTGGACATTTATATTTTCAGGAGTTGTAATGGCGTGGAACTCCATATCCAGTAGCGAAGCTGCCACGTACTCAACTGTTATGAATCCGGTGTTGAATTTCCCGGCCCTGTCGAGCTTCTCAATAATTTCTGCCGGAAGCACTTCTCCGGTCTGGTAGTGTTTTGCATATACATTAAGGACTTCAGGTTCTAGCACCCAGTGTTCCATTATCTGCGAGGGGAGTTCGACGAAATCTCTGGCCACAGAGGTCCCGGAAATGCTGGGATAGGTTGAATTGGAAAGCAACTGATGGAGTGCATGTCCGAACTCATGGAAGAAAGTGCCGGCTTCTTCAGCTGTAAGAAGGGATGGTTTATCGCCGGAAGGGGGCGTGAAGTTGCAAACGATTGACACAAGCGGGGTTACCATTTTCCCTTTCGAATCCCTGTGTTGTCCCCTGAAGGCAGTGCACCATGCGCCTCCTCTCTTCGATGCTCTGGGGAAGTTGTCAATAAAGAGGATTCCGATGTGCTGCCCGTTGCGGGTTACCTCATAGACTCTTGCATCGGGGTGATATGATGGCACATCGGTTCTTTCTGCAAATTCGAGATCGTAGAGTCGGCCTGCAACATAGAACATCCCGTCCCTGACATTGTCGATGGCAAAATATGGCCTGGTTAATTCATCATCGAGATCATACTTCTCTTTCTTGATCTTTTCAGTATAGTACCACCAGTCCCATGGCTCAAGTTTGAAATTTCCGCCTTCACGCCTTATGAGAGCAGACTGTTCCATGGCTTCGGCCTTTGCTACCGGCAGTGCAGCATTCCATATCTGTTCAAGGAAGCTGATTACGGTTTCGGGGTTGCCGGCCATGTTTCTTTCAAGAACGAAGTCGGCATGGCTTTTATAACCCAGCAGGCTGGCTCTTTCCACCCTGAGTCGGGCAATATCGGCCACAATCTTGTTATTGTCATTTTCATTGCCATTATTACCTCTGTTCTCGTATGCCTTGAATATCTTTTCTCTCAGTTCCCTTTTCTCTGAATACTGGAGGAATGGCCAGATACTGGGGGCCTGGAGGGTGAATACCCACTTACCTTCCATGCCGGCATTTTTTGCGGCACCGGCAGCCTGCATTTTCAGACCTTCAGGAAGGCCTGCCAGGTCATCCTCTGTTTCAATTACCAATCTGAAACTATTCGTCTCAGCCAGCAGATTCTGTCCGAATTTAAGGGTCAGCATCGAAAGTTCCTCGTTTATCTTCCTCAGCTTATCCTTATCGTCGGGAGACAGGGCTGCACCGTTTCTGATAAAATTCTTGTACCTCAGTTCGAGAACCCTCTTCTCTTCAGCCGTCAGACTGAACTTATCCTGGTTCTCATAAACGGTTTTAATCTTCATAAATAGTGTCTCGTTAAGGCTAATGTCATCACTGTGTTTGCTCTGTAAAGGCGAAAGCTCCACGCTTAATGCCTGCATTTCTTCACTGGTATTGGCCGAATTGATCGGGCCAAATGTTGAGCTTACCTTTCTGAGGAGGGCACCGCTGTATTCAAGGGCCCTGATTGTGTTCTCGAAAGTAGGCTCATCCTGATTTTCAATGATAGCGGTTACTTCATTCATCTGTTCTTCGAAGCCTTTCAGATATGCCGGCATGTAGTGCTCGGTTTTAATCTGGTCGAAGGGAGGGATGCCGAAAGGAGTCTTCCACTCGGCGAAGAAGGGATTTTCCGGCTGCTTATCGGTACAGGCCGAGGCAGCAATTACAATAGCTGATGCCATTAATATCAGTTTTTTCATAGGGGTTTAAATTAATTTTCTGATTATGATGTTGCTGCGCAATATATTAAAAAATTCTGATGCTCCCAATGTTTTTCTGCTGCGACATATCTCTGATAAAAATGCCAGAAACACTCTGCTGCCACATATAGCGATATACGGGATTTCATACTGAATTGAGCCTGATCGAAAAAAATGGAAGACACCTATCGGTATCTTCCACGTGTCAAACTAAAACCTGATTGTGATGGCCTGGCGGCCAACCTAAAACTTACCTGGCGGCAAGAGTACTGTTAATATCTTTTACAAGAGCCGGGTAGAATGCTGCAATAAGCTTCGCATTCTCGAGCATGCTGTTATCGCCATTTGTCAGTACCTTCTGGTGAAAGTACTCCGATCTGTTCAGTTGGTTGTCGGATGTTTGAAGGCCATGCTTACCGTAGGCTTTGGCAATCTTTTCAACGCCGAAGTATGACTCATTGCATACATACTGAATTGAAAGCTTGTCTGAGAGAACAAGGTAAGTGCTGCACTTTTTCCCTTTGTCAATGGCAACAGTTACCTCCATGGGGTTATTCGCATAAGAGATTACGTAGGTTTTCAGTTCACGGCCATCAAGCACAAAAGGCTTGTCGGCAACCTCAATTCTGTAATCTCCGACGGCAAGGTAAGTCTTGCCTTTGGCAACAAGAGTCCTGGCGTATGATCCGAGGGCAATTGCAAGCAGGAGTAACGATGATAATACAAATCTTTTCATGGCATTAAGATTTAGTTAGAAACTAAGAAAAACTGTCCAAAAGTTAAACTGTCCAAAAGAATTCTGTCCAAAAACTACTTTCAAATATTTTACTGTTAATTCAAAGAACCGGGTTCAATATTGATTTGAGCTGTTTTACGTACAATAGACGAATGAGTCTTTCATTTGTTGCATACGATTATTGTTAATGTTATGTTAATCTGTTTAATGACCCCTCAGACTCAGATTACCCTACCGCATTAACATTTGCCCGGGTTCAGGTAAAAAACAGGGTGTCAGCTATTGTCTTTTCCGAAGGTTTCATTTACCTTTACAGCACTATTTCGCATTATGGCAGCATCGTACAGATACAGGTTCATGTATAACCGGCTTGGCCGCAGGTTATATAGCTGCCTTATGTTCTATGCCGCATAAGCCTTTCAACTGCCTTCCGGCAGCTTTTCCGAACCCAGTGTTCAACAATCAGGGCTTTTGTAATGAAAGGTTTAATATTCAGCATAAAAAAGTTTGCGATACATGATGGTCCCGGAATACGGGTGACCTTCTTCATGAAGGGTTGTAATCTGAACTGCTGGTGGTGTCATAATCCGGAAGGGATAGCCGGAGGGGCAACCAGTGTTGAGAAGATTGACAGGATTGGGTCGAGGGAGTTCAGGAGGGAGGAGCAGGTAGGCAGGGAATATTCAGTTGATGATGTATTGTCGATTGCTGCCCGCGAAAGGGTGTTTTTCGAGCATTCTGGCGGGGGTATTACTTTTTCCGGCGGAGAACCGATGCTTCAGCCGGCGTTTCTCAGGGAAGCCCTTATGGCTCTGAGGCTGGCGGGGTACCATACCGTTGTGGATACCTCAGGCGCTGCCCCTGCGGAGGAGTTCAGGGCAATCATGCCATACACATCGCTTTTCCTGTTCGATCTTAAGGTGATGGATGAGCTGAAGCACATTGAGTACACGGGCATATCGAACAAATTGATAATCGCAAATCTGAGGATGCTTTTGCGTCACGGAGCCGATGTACATATCAGGGTGCCCGTGGTTCCCGGCCATAATGACGATGAAAAGAACCTTGGCGAGCTTTTTGCCTTTGTAAAAGAAAACCTCCGTCCGAACCTGAAAGGTGTTGACCTTCTTCCGTTTCACAGGATCGGAGCTTCGAAATACACCAGGTTCGGCCTTCCATACCTGATGGGCGACACTTCCCAGCCTGACTTTGAAAGGATGGATGAACTCAAAGTTTTTTTTGCAGGAACCGGGGCAAAGGTAAAAGTAGGGGGATGATTACGCATACGACACCTAAAATGAATTAATACGATGAAAACCAATAAGATGACTGAAAGGGTAAACAGACTGCGCGAACAGAGTCTGAATGCAGTAGAGAGCCTTACTGCAGAGCGTGCAAGTCTGATAACCGATTTCTATATGAGCGCTGAATCGCGCGGATTATCGGTGCCGGTACAGAGGGCGAGGGCCTTCGAATACATACTCAGGCATAAGGAACTATGCATCAATGATGGTGAACTTCTAGTAGGAGAAAGAGGGCCCGGCCCGAAAGTAACACCTACTTATCCTGAGATATCGCTGCACTCGGTTAAAGATCTTGAGATTCTCGATTCACGGGAGAAGGTCTTCTTCAGGGTAAGCGATGATGTTAAGGAGATTTACAGGAATAAGATAATCCCTTTCTGGAAAGGAAAGAGCAACCGCGACAGGATAATGAGCCTGATGACCCCGGAATGGCTGGATGCCTACGGGGCAGGTGTTTTTACAGAGTTCCAGGAACAGAGGGCCCCCGGACATACTGTGCTGGGATACAAGATGTTCAGCACCGGGTTCAATGATCTTAAACGTGAGATTGCAGTTTCAGTAAGCCGACTTGACTTCTTCAATGACAAAGAGGCCTACAGCAGGCTCGAGGAACTTAAAGCGATGGATATTGCCTGTGATGCAATTATAATGTATGCTGAAAGGCATGCTGCCAGACTCGAAGAGCTCGCTGCTGCAGAGAAAGACCCGGCTCGCAGGGCTGAACTGGTAAACATGGCTTCTGTTTGCAGGAGGGTTCCTGCCAATGCACCTGAGACGTTCCACGAAATGCTTCAGCATTACTGGTTTATACACCTTGGTGTGATAACAGAGCTCAATCCGTGGGACAGCTTCAACCCCGGGCGGCTCGATCAGCATCTCTGGCCTGTTTACAAACGTCAGATTGATGATGGTAGCCTGACGCATGAGCAGGCACTTGAACTGCTCGGCTGTTTCTGGGTCAAATTCAACAACCACCCCTCCCCTCCGAAGATGGGGGTTACTGCCCAGGAGAGCAGCACCTACACCGATTTCTGTCTTATAAACCTTGGTGGCGTAAAACCCGACGGAACCGATGCTGTAAATGAAATGACCTATATCCTGCTGGATGTTATAAGGGAGATGCGGATTCTGCAACCCAGTTCAATGGTTCAGATCAGCAGAAAGAATCCCGACAGATTTATACATAAGGCTCTCGATATTATCAAAACCGGATTCGGCCAGCCATCATGCTTTAACACCGATGCAATTGTTCAGGAACTTCTCAGGCAGGGTAAGAGCATTACCGATGCCCGTAACGGAGGTGCCTCGGGATGCGTTGAAACAGGTGCTTTCGGAACAGAATGTTACTGGCTGACAGGTTATTTTAATATTCCCAAGGTTCTTGAAATTACACTTAACAACGGTTTTGATAAACGCACCGGGAAGCAGATCGGGCTTAAAACCGGCGGTATTGAAGAGTTTACCAGCTTTGAAACAGTGATGGAGGCTTTCAAAAAGCAGATCACACATTTTGTCGACATGAAGGTGAGGGGCAATAATGTAATTGAAAGCACATTCGCCACTTATCTGCCGGTGCCGTATCTGTCGCTGCTGATAGAGGACTGCATTCAGAACGGCAGGGATTACAACAGCGGCGGTGCAAGGTATAACACAACCTATATCCAGGGTGTCGGGCTAGGTACCATTACTGACATACTCTCCTCAATCAGGTACAATGTTTTTGATACCGGAAAGTACACCTGGCAGGAGTTGAAAGGGGCCCTGGAAGCAGACTTCACCGGCTATGAGAACGTGCAGTACGATTTAATATACAACTCGCCTAAATTTGGTAATGATGACGATTATGCCGACAGACATGCGGTTGATGTTTTCGAAATTTTCTATGATGCAGTTAACGGCCGCCCTACCCCAAGGGGAGGCATACACCGGATAAATATGCTTCCGACCACATCACACGTCTATTTCGGCAGCGTGATTGGTGCGACTGCTGACGGCCGGAAGGCATGGGTCCCTTTATCGGAAGGCATCTCACCTTTCCAGGGTGTCGACAGGCAAGGCCCTACTTCGGTTATCAAATCGGCTTCCAAAATTGACCATCTGCGTACCGGAGGTACTCTGCTGAATCAGAAATTCTCACCTAAGTTCTTTGAGGATGAGGAAAACTATGCAAAGCTTACTGCATTGATCCGCAGTTATTTCAGTATGGACGGACATCATATCCAGTTCAATGTAATAGATGCTGACACATTAAGAGAGGCACAGAAACATCCTGAGCTCCATCGCGATCTTATTGTAAGGGTTGCAGGTTACAGCGATTATTTTAATGATCTGGGCGAGGATCTCCAGAATGAGATAATAAGGCGAACCGAGCATGAGTCGCTGTAGCACACAAAAAAAAACCGGCACGGATGAATACCCGTCCCGGTTTTTTTCGCAGTGCCTTGTAATTAGGTAATTACGTTATTTCTTATCCTTTATCTCGTTAAAAACCGATGTTGCAGTAGCCACAACCCCGGCTATGTCAGTAAGGTTTGAAGGAATAATCATCGTGTTATTCTGCGAAGCCAGTTTTCCGAACTCCGACAGGTACTGTTCAGCAATTCTGAGGTTTACAGCATTAAGCCCGTTTTCTTCCGATATCGCTATAGCTATGGCCCTGAGACCGTTTGCTGTGGCAGTTGCAACCTGTTCAATCTCTGAAGAGCGGCCCCTGGCTTCGTTGATCCTTTTCTGCATTTCGCCTTCCGACTTGGCAATCAGTTCCTGCTTGACACCTTCCGCAACGTTGATCTTGGCCTGCTTTTCGCCCTCCGATTCAGCAATTTTGGCGCGTTTCTCACGCTCAGCCCTCATCTGCTTTTCCATGGCATCCTTGATGCTCTGGGGAGGAGTGATGTTTTTAACCTCGTATCGGGTTACCTTAATACCCCATGGTTCGCTTGCCTTGTCGACGGCTTCCACTATCGAAGTGTTTATGGTTTCCCTCTCCTCAAAGGTTCTGTCGAGTTCAAGGCGACCTATAACGCTCCTCATTGTTGTCTGAGCAATCTGTATCGAAGCAAACCTGTAATCATCAATACCATATGACGCCTTTTGCGGATCGATTACCTGGAAGTAAAGGATTCCATCAACCTCGACGGCAATATTGTCACGCGTGATACATATTTGCGAAGCGACATCAATTGCCTGTTCTTTCAGCGTATGCCGGTACCTGATCCTGTCTATGAAGGGGATAAGGATATTAAAGCCGGCAGTAAGTGTGCTACGGTACTTTCCGAGACGTTCAACAATGAATGCTGACCTCTGGGGTACGATTTTGATCATTGAGAGGATGACGATAAATCCAAGGAATATCGCACCCAAAAGAATAATTGTAGATTCCATCTGGTTATTTTATTGGTTCAACATTTAGGTTTATACTATCCTTGCCGATAATGATTACAGTGTCGCCTGCAGTGACTTCATTCTCGGAAGAGGCTGACCATGAGGTGCCCTTGAATTCAACCTTGCCTTTAGTGCCTTTTCCGAATGAAGTAATGGCTGTTGCCTGCCTGCCGGTGAATTCATCTTCAAGCATCCCTGAATTCATCTCTTTGGAGTCGAAGAATTTCTTTTTCAGAAGATTCCGGAAGGCTACCAGGGTAATAATTGAGGAGGCTGCGAAGATTACAATCTGCAGGTTTGTGCCAGGTTCTGCAATCAGGCAAACCAGCGAAGTTATCCATGCTCCGACTCCGAAGAAGAAAACGACAAATCCGGGAAGTATCAGTTCCAGGATGAGAAAGATCAGGCCGATTATGAACCAGATCAGTTCGGGTTTTGTGAGTATTTCAGGATCCATAATATATATGTGTTATTCAGGTGTAAATGTAAATCTTAAAAAGGTCTAAAAATAAATCTGGTTCTACAATTATATGTCTTCTGAACCATCTTCGGCGAATTGGCTGGTTTGCTCTGTAAGATGATACTTCAAAAAAAGGGCTCCGGCGATTGCCAGCTCAAAAAAAAACCGTAAATTATGGAAGTTTCGTTCCTGATCTGCCGGAACCTTTCCGGCCGCCCGGTGCGGGACAAGCTGGAATAATCAAATGGCACTGTTGCATTAAGTAATTTTAACCCAGAACCTCTTATCATATGAAGAAATTCTTCGATTACTTCGACAAGAGACACAGGGAGGCCTTACTTGGGCAGCCTTCGGCCGAGGATGGTCCTGTTATAACCCTGTCACGACAAACTGGCTGTGATGCCAGGCAGGTGGCCGAGAGTGTTGCCGACATCCTCAATAAGAAGTATGCGACATCTAAATGGCGCTGGATAGACAAGGACGTGATACACCGCATTGCCAGGGAAATTAACACCGACCCTGAGAGGGTTGAGGGTTTTTACAAGGGCATTGAGCATAGTAACCTGTCGGAAATGATTATGGCTTTTTCCGGTTCATTCGTGAGCGATCAGCGCATTAAGAGGGCTATAGAAGACGTTATTCTCTCTATCTGTAAGGAGGGATACGTGGTAGTGGTTGGCAGGGGAGGAGTTTCGATAGCCCATAATATCACCGATTCTCTTCATATAAGGCTGATGGCTCCGTTTTACTGGCGGGTAGACAATGTAATGAAGAAGAAAAACATGAATATTGAGAAGGCCGAGGAGTATGTCGTTGATAATGATGAAAAAAGGTTTAAGCTGATTCAGACCTTTCTGAAGCAGAAATCAATAAACATCGATTATCTGTTTGATGCCACAATTAACAGGAGTGCATTTAATATTCCGCAGACAGCCTCCCTTATAGCTGCAATGTACGATGCCAAAGTATGCTGCCAGATGGAGAAAAGGAAGAGGGAAAAGAATAGTTGTTAGGAAGAGGTTGCTGGTTAAAGAAAAAGCGGCAGGAGATTAATCCTGCCGCCGCTCATTTTAATAAGTGCTTAGCCTTGGTTACAGCCCTGTAATTTTGGCAATATTGGCTATGTGTTCTGATGTCCTTTTCGAAAGACTCTTCTTGTAGGCATCCCAGTCGTCAATTGTGTCCTTCGCAACACCCGTTTCAATAGCTGCCCTGGCAACCGCTGAGGCAACATACGATATCAGTCTGGGATCGAGTGGCTTAGGAATGATATACTTCCTTCCGAACTCAAGCTTGTCAACATTGTATGCTTTTGCCACCGAATCAGGAACAGGCTGCTTGACCAGTTCGTAAAGGGCATGTGTCGCAGCCATTTTCATTTCCTCATTTATTGTTGTTGCCCTTACATCAAGTGCTCCCCTGAAAATGAACGGGAAGCCGAGGACGTTATTTATCTGGTTGGGATAGTCTGACCTGCCTGTTGCAAATATGAGGTCATCACGACTCTCCATGGCCTCATCGTAGCTGATCTCAGGGTTGGGGTTAGCCATGGCAAATACTATCGGGTTCGGTGCCATCGTCCTTACCATCTCCTTTGTTACCACATTTGCCACTGAAAGACCGAGGAAAAGATCTGCCCCGACCAATGCTTCAGCCAGAGTATTTATCTTCCTGTCGGTTGCGAACTCCTGCTTGTGAATGTTAAGGTCTTTCCGTTGCCGGTTAAGTACGCCCTTGCTGTCGGCCATTACAATATTCTCCCTTTTGACACCCAGAGAGACATATAGCTTAGAGCAGGAAATGGCACTGGCACCTGCTCCGTTTACGACCATTTTGATTTCATCGATCTTTTTCCCTGTAAGCTCCAGGGCACCCAGCAACCCTGCTCCAGAGATAATGGCAGTTCCGTGCTGGTCGTCGTGGAACACCGGTATGTCGAGTATCTCCTTCAGAACTGTCTCAACCTCAAAGCACTCAGGGGCCTTAATATCTTCGAGGTTAATGCCGCCAAAAGTAGGCGCTATCTGTCTGCAAAACTCAATGAGTTTCCCGGGGTCTTTTTCATCAACCTCAATGTCAAATACATCAACATCGGCAAATACTTTGAAAAGAAGTCCTTTTCCTTCCATCACCGGTTTGCCGGCCAGAGTGCCAATATCGCCTAGTCCCAGAACTGCGGTTCCGTTACTGATTACTGCAACGAGGTTCCCCTTGGCGGTATAGTCGTAAGCCTTCTCGGGGTCTTTTTCAATCTCAAGGCATGGAAAGGCTACTCCGGGGGTGTAGGCCAGACTGAGATCAGTTTGTGTGCTGTAGGGTTTGGTCGGTATTACCTCTACCTTTCCCTTGCGTCCTTTACTATGGTAAAGCAGCGCATCTTCCTTAGTTACTTTGGGCATAAAATGGTTGGTTTTTGGTTATTTGTACTCGAACGATTATTCAGAGCAATAAATATACAATATTTACTTCTCAATAACCAGAACAGAAATCATATCAAAAGCTCTGTACAGCCCTGCTATTTTGTATAAAGATGGTTAAATAGCAGTTTGAAGAGGCCATGAGGCTGACTCCTGAAGGCAATATTCGGGCCGAAAAGCAGCACCCGTCCCTTTCCAACACTTGCCTCAGCGGCAATTATTCCATCCTTGAGGTTCTCCTGTCCCATTGCCCATCCGCTTTTCAGAGGTGAATCATTCGAAAACCAGGCAAGTCTGCGTATTACCCCATCACTAGCCTCCGACGTGAAACGAAACACCGGGCTTTCGTCGAAGTAAAAGTCCGCAATCTCATTCATTCCCCATGTTGATGGAACAGAGGTGTTTATGTTTGCAGTGAGAATACTTCCAGGGATGTAGAATTCCGTCCTCGACAGGGCCCTTTCTTGGCCTTGTTCATCGCTTTTTACAAGGGCGCTCTTAACAGGAAGGTTAAAATGGTAAGCAATGTTTGTGCTCGACTCAATAGCCACGATAACACCACCCTCTTCAACGAATTTTCTGAGTTGCGGAACTGACTGGTCGGCCGATATATTCCCCATCATATGCCTGAATTCCTTAGGAGTATTGTCAAAGGTCTGTGGTTGTCCGCCTCCCTGACGCGGTACTTCCGACTCACCACGCGGAACTCCGGGTATTGCTCCCGAAGGGAAGATAATCACGTCGAAATCATTCTTCAGGTTTCCTGCATCGATTCTCTGGGGGTATATGACAGTGTAGGGAAAGCTGAAGTTCTCCATCATAAGCCTGAGCCATCCGCTGGGCATTGAACCACCATACCTGTCCCAAATCGCTATTCTGGCAGGTAAAACCCGCTCGAGCCCTGTCGGGGTCTGGTTTACCGGAGTAACATTCACCCCGTTAGCCAATGCTGCTTTTGTAACCACTATCTGGGCCTTGCCTGAGGCGGCAATGAAAAAGGCACCTGGAACTGCACCCGGAATGTTTTTGGCAGTGGCTGTAATTCTCGAAACCTTTATTCCCTCTTTAAGAAGCTGGTTAACAACAATGAATGAGTTATTTACATCAGGACTAAGTATATATCCTCCTTTGGCGGAACCAGGGGCGGGAATGGCTGGCATCATTTGTTGCTCGCCGTAGGGAATTACTGAGAATGGACCCTCTACCTTATCAAGGATTCTGTCAAATTCGATTCCCATCTGATATGCAAGTGTCCATCCTGCTGCATCATAAGGCGCGACCGGCGGGCCGCCGGGGTATTGCAGGTCATTCGGGTGGTCCTGCGGGTCAAACATATCAAGCACGTGCGGTCTGAATGCCTGATCGGTCATTACAGCGAACGATCCTGCCGGGTATGTCTTTCCGTTCACCGTAAAATCTGAATTAGCCTTATGTACCCTTATCCCGGAACCTATCAGAGAGTTGATGAATTTTACCGCTGTCGGAAAATCCTTCTGATTTGCCGGTATAATGTATACCCTGGGATCTCTCTTCTCGGGATCTTTCATCAACTGTCTGTATGTCTCGGGTGTAAGTCTCTGGCCTGAACGGGCTGCCACCTCACCGGTTATTGAGGCAATATCTTTGGGCGAAACAGTCCAGTAGTCACTGCTACCCCTCTCAATCGAATTCATCCCCATACGGTATATATTGTAAAGAAGCTCACTCCTGTAACGGCTTGCATAGTTGAGAACTCCATAGTTAAGTGATACGGAGTAGTCTATCGATTTCCTGAAATTCCAGGGTTGCGGTTCAATCGGGAAAGGATTCGCACTGCTAGGCATAAGCCTGTTTGGCACAACAGGAATCTCACTCGGTGTGGGGCCTCCGATAATCTCGGTAAGGAGCCCTATAATATTATGATAATAGCCTGTTGTCCTCAGCCCGCCATTGTACCATGTTGAATACTGTGAACCACCCTTCTGGGTGTAGCCAGGCTTGTTCTCCGAAATCAGACGGTTAGCCATGGCGGCACCCACTGCATCGAGACTCGTCATTACCAGGGGGTCGTAAACGTAGTTATGGGGGTCGCGGAATGGAGGACCTGCAACAACAGTACCGGCAGGACCCGTCTGGTGATGGTTATATAGAATCTGTGGATTCCATTCAATGTAAAGCTGCCGGCTCAGGTTCCTGCTTTCGCGCAGGGCCAGCATATAGAAGTCACGGTTATTGTCATGCCCTGCATATTTCTGATACATCCTTGGAATGTTTGTCCTTCTCCTTAAGGGGTCTTCATCCTTCATATACCATGAACCTACCAACTCATGACCATCGGGATTCGCATGAGCCAGAAGAACTATAACATTTCTGAGAATATCCATCGTCTCGACATCTGTCCTTGTTATAAGCTGGTAAGCCGTTTCGATAAGCTGATGTGATCCGACAACCTCGGTTGCATGAAGACCGCCGTCGATCCATACAACAGCTTTCCCTTCCATTGCAAGCTGTTTTGCCTGGGCATCGGAAATACCCTCGGCTACAGCCATTTTCCTGGCAATATCCTTGTACCTGTCCAGATCTCTGATGTTCTCAGGTGAGGAGACAATAAGCATGTATTGTGTCCGGCCTTCCTCGGTGAGCCCAATGTCAACCAGTTTTGCCCTGTCCGACGCATCAAGCTTTTTAAAGTAGCTTTCTGTCTGGGTATAGGATGTCAACATGTAATCGTCACCTATGTTAAACCCGAAATGCTCCCTGGGTGAGGGTATCTGCTGCGTATAAGCCATTATGGCAATCAGCAGATAGATGCCTGTCAGTAATACTCTCCTTTTCATCGTAACAATTTAATTATGAGTTAGTAGATTGGGTTTTAGATCTCCACGGATTTTGCATTCCAACCTACTGCCAAGGTAATTAGTTTTGCTAATTGCCAATGCAGGTGCCGTATGTTTTAAAAACATACTATCTATAAATCATGCCTAAATACCATCATGTTTGATTTAATTAATTTATTTAAATACATTCATAACCTGAAATCCGACTACCCGGATACATACATTAACCTGGCAATATATTATGAATCAACCCATAGCAATAGGTACTGATATAGGCGGCAGTCATATAACCTGCGCTGCTGTTAACCTGTTAACAGGCAATATATTATCTGAAACAGTTACAGGAAGGCCCGTCGACAACAAGGAACAGGCTTTCAGAATCGTGGCCGAATGGGCTGCATGTGTGGGGGAAACTATCAGTAAACTTCCAGGGGGTGTTGAACCGGCGGGGATAGGATTTGCAATGCCCGGACCATTCGACTATGTGAATGGGATAGCTCTCTTCAGGGGTGTGACAAAATATGAGAATCTGTACGGATTCAACATTGCCGATGCCATAAGGAGTTCACTTGGCTTCGGCGAAGAATTTCCGGTGCGGTTCATGAACGATGCCACCTCGTTCGCTATGGGTGAAGCATGGGCCGGCAAGTCAGCAACCGTTTCGCGGTCGGTGGCAATTACTCTGGGAACTGGCTTTGGTTCCGCCTTTATTGCCGATAAAACACCGGTTGTCGAGGGTGAACAGGTGCCCCGCCTGGGTTGTCTTTACCATCTTCCTTTTGGTAACTCAATTGCCGACGCGTATTTCTCAACACGTTGGTTCACAGGTGAATATAAAGCAATTACCGGAACTGATGTGACAGGCGTGAAAGAAATGGTTGCTATTGCCGGAACTGAGGCGAAGGTGATGGAGATTTTCAGACAATTTGGCCGGAACCTGGGCATCTTTCTTGCTCCCTGGCTGAAAGGTTTCGGCGCGGAAGTACTCGTAATCGGTGGTAATATCTCAGGTGCCTTCAGCTTATTCGGTGACGAACTGCTTACGACCCTTACCGGAGAAGGATGCTCTTCACGGGTCGAGATCTCTGTACTGAAGGAGGATGCGGCCCTGGCAGGAAGTGCTTACCTTATCGACGAGAATTTCTGGGCATCGGTCAGGCACGCCCTGCCGCTTATGTAAAAGTATAATAACCCGATAAATAGAATCTGCAATGAGTTCAAGAATCAACTTAAGGACACTCTTCCCGGTGATGCTCTCATTCTTCGTGATGAGCTTCGTCGATATGGTCGGCATTGGTGTTGACCGTGTCAAAGCCGATATGAACCTCAGCGACACCATGGCTCAGCTCATTCCATCAGCTGCGTTTCTCTGGTTTCTTATATTGTCGGTTCCGGTTGGCATAATACAGTCGAGAATAGGTAAAAAACTGATGCTGAATATAGGTATGGCTGTAACTGCTGCCGGCATGCTCGTTCCATTCCTGGTCTACAGGTTCCCGATGGTTTTAGCCGGGTTTGCACTGCTTGGAATCGGCAATACCATTGTTCAGGTATCAGCCAACCCGCTGCTTGTCGATGTGGTTCCGGGAAACAGAACATCAAGCTTTCTTAGCTTTTCTCAGTTCATAAAGGCTATTGGTTCGATGGTGGCGCCACCACTGGCGGCATTCTTTGCTTCCCGGTTCGGCGACTGGAAGATACTATTCCTGGCATTCGGAATAGTTTCGGTACTATCGGTTTTGTGGCTCGGTATGATTAAGGTTGATGAGAGTCCGGCGGTGGTGAAGGCTACGCTTCAGACAACATTGAAGCTTCTCGGAAACCGATTTGTTCTGATGATGGTTCTGTCAATATTCATCGTGGTTGGGGTTGATGTTGGATTCAACTCAAATTCAGGCCAGTTTCTGATGCACAGGTACGGTTTCCTCCAGGAGGCAGCCGAATCGGGACGCAGTATTTACTTTCTGGGCCGTATGGCAGGAACCTTTGCCGGCGCCCTGCTGCTGACAAGAATAACCTCTGAGCGGTTCTATATTTCAACATCGGTACTGGGAATAATCTCATTCCTGGCTATCCTTATCCTTCCATCATCTGTGAATCAGTTCACAGTGTGGATGCTTGTTTTCATCACGGGCCTGGCAGTTGCAAATATCTTTCCCCTGGTATTCTCTGTTGCCGTCAGAGCCTATCCCGAACGCAGCAGCGAAATATCGGGGCTTATGATGATGGCCATCAGTGGTGGAGCCGTGTTCCCGCCGCTTATGGGATTAATTACCCAGGCGAGCAATGTGACATGGGGAATGTCGGTAATGTTGTTCTGCATGATCTTCCTTCTTGGCTCGGCAATCTATACCGCCCGGAGATAGGACAACATCGACCTCAGTCAGCCATTTAAAGGAGTAAGGAACTATATTTGGATATAACCCTGAAATAACTGATACTATGAGAAGACTACTTTTCCTGATTTTCGCCGCCTTAGCCATCTTCCCTAACCCGGCCGAAGTCTGTGCCCAAAGGTTTGAAAAGACTGAATATGCTGCCAGGCGCGACAAGCTTATGGCTCAGCACAGCGACGGACTGATAATCATAATGGGGGCTGCGGCCAGAACCGATTACTACAGGTTCTTTCAGAATAACAATTTTATGTACCTCACAGGTGTAGCTGTTCCCGATGCTTACCTTGTAATCGATCCTGTACGGCGTGAGTCAGTCCTTTTTGCCACTCTTACCGAGTATATTGTCCGCGACTGCGGCGAGCCGGTTGAACTGGCAGCTGATCCCACCGGATATACAGGTATCACCATGGTAAAGAAACCTTCAGAGATGGAGGACTTTCTGAAGGAGAGACAGAAAACCTTCAAAAAATTCTACACCTGTTTTCAGCCTGAAGAGCTGCCGCGCGAATGCAGTAATGAAAAGCTGCGTACCCTTAACCGAACCATGGTGAACAATATCTGGGACGGACGGATGACAAGGGAGATGCAGTTTGTAGCGAATCTCGTGAATCGTTTCCCGGGTGTCGGGGTTGAAGACTGCAGCAATACGATACATGAACTCCGGATTATCAAAAGCCCTGCAGAAATCGAACTTCTAAGAGAGGCAGGCAAAATAGGGGTGAAGGCGCATCTCGAGCTGATGCGTTCAACACGCCCCGGTGTCACCGAACGTGAACTGGCGGCTCTTTTTGAATATACATGCCGCCGGCTTGGTGCGCAGGACCTTGCATATAACACAATCATCTGTACCGATATAAACCACACCAATGTGCACTACCATATATATGACCGCACCCTGGCTGACGGCGATTTTCTGGTGGTTGATGCCGGCCCCGATCTGGGCTACTACGATATTGATATCACAATAACATTTCCGGCAAATGGAAAATTCACTCCGAGACAGAAGGAGATATATGAGGCATCACTGGCTATTCATGAGGCAGGTCTCAAGGTTTTCCGGCCCGGTATCGACAGGGCCCAGGCTGAGAAAGAAATAGCTGAGATGCTTACGGCTAAGGGATTCGATATGAATTCTTCGCTTATGAAGGCTCTCAGAGCCGGGTTCGGTCACTATGTTGGTATGGCTGTACACGATGTGGGGGGGTCTCCCAAAGTTCTCAGGCCCGGAATGGTTATAGCTAATGAACCATATACCTATTTCGCTGACGAGAAACTTGGGGTAAGGGTTGAGAATACTATCCTTATCACCGAAACAGGATGCGAGAATCTCACCCCCGGCTTGCCCAGGACGGTAGCTGAGATAGAAAAGTTTATGAAAAACAGGTAAATATGGCATATTTTACTGCCGGTCATTCAATTATTTATAAATCAATAGATTCCCGATGACAAAAGAGATGAACAGCAGGCGCAGCTTCCTCAGGAAAACGGGCGCTGCAACTATTGCACTAACAATTATTCCCCGGCATGTTCTGGGAGGCAGTGGTTATCTGGCCCCCAGCGATCAGCTTACAAAAGGTGTAATAGGTGTGGGTGGCATGGGCCGGGGTCACTTCGGGTATGATGGAACCCGATTGCTGGCGGTATGTGATGTCGATTCTGACCATCTCGGAGCGGCCCTGAAGGCTGCCGGGCCCGGAGTAAAGGGATACAATGATTTCAGGGATCTTATCGGCCGTCCCGATATCGATATTGTACACATTGCAACACCTCCTCACTGGCACGGAATAATGGCAAAGATGGCTGCCGAAGCAGGCAAGGATATATGGTGCGAGAAACCCATGACCCGAACCATAGGAGAAGGAAAGCGTGTGGTTGAAGCAGTCAGGTCCAACGGCAGGATGTTCAGGCTGAATACCTGGTTCAGATTCAAAGATCCGTTTTATGGACTTGGCACTACCACCAGGCAGTTGAAACGGGTTATTGATTCGGGTCTGTTGGGCTGGCCACTTACATTCACCGTAAGCGGTGTTACCGGATTCGACTGGAAGTTCTACTGGAGCGGTGAACATAACCTCAAACCCGAGCCGGTTCCGTCAAATCTCGATTACGAGCTCTGGCTGGGTCCTGCACCATTCAAACCATATAACCCCGAAAGAGTGCATGCAAAGTTCAGAGGCTACTGGGATTATGACGGCGGAGGTTTAGGTGATATGGGCCAGCATTATCTCGACCCTGTCCAGTACCTGCTGGGCAAGGATGATACAAGTCCTGTACTGGTTGAGATTGATGCTCCGCAGCAGCACCATGACGCTGTCGGCTCGTGGCGAAGAATCACCTATACCTACGAAGATGGCTGCCGCATAATACTCGATGGCGAGAACCGCGACCGTACAGCTGCTTATGTAGAAGGGCCTCTTGGCAAGGTGTTCAGGGGCTTCAGGTCGGATATCAGGGACTTTGAGAGGCTTGTTGTTTCTCTTCCCGAACCGGCGGCGCAGATTACATCTTTCAGCGAATCGGTAAGAACAAGGGAGAGATTTGCCCTTAACGAGATTAACGGACACCGTTCGTGCACAATTGTAAATATGGGTGTTGTGGCTTTAAGGCTTGGAAGGAACCTGGGCTTCGATCCGGTGAAGCAGGAATTTACAGACGATGAAGCTGCAAACATGCTTTCAGCACCCGCAATGAGAGGTGAATGGTCAATGTAACGGGAAATAAACTCATAAACGATATGAAAATCAGAAGATATTTGGTCGTCTCAGCGCTACTGACAGCTCTGACTTACACTATGGCGGGGCAGGATGTCAGACTACTGAGTACCAGGGTTGCTGACCTTCTGGCTCAGATGCCTGCACGCGACAGCCGGTCAGCAACAAAACTTATGGACGAGATGTTCTCAATGGGCCGCGGGGGGCATGAAATGATATTCAGTCAGCTTGTGACTGCAGGGAGTGGGGACGATTCGAGGGCAAGAATGGCAATCGAACAGATGTCGAGGTACCTTTCCCGGAAAGACGAAAGAGAAGGAGCTGATGCCTGGGAGAAAACCTGCCTGGAGTGGATAACCAGGGCATCCGACAGTGAGGTGAAGATATTCCTGATAAGCCAGCTCAATTATATCGGTTCCGACCAGTCATTGCCTGTGCTTGATGCACTGCTGGGTAAACCTGAGGTTGCTGAACATGCCGTTATTGCATTAGTCTCGGTTGGAACCCCTGCGGCCGCAGGAATACTGCACCAGTCACTTGGCCGGGGTGAGTCCCATGTTGCGGCAGCAGTGCTGAACGGACTTGCTTCTGCTGGTTCCGGAGAGGTGACACCTGAAATGATCAGCTATGCAGGCTCAACCGATGCCGGTATAAAAGCCGCGGCATACAGGGCACTGGCGGTTACCGGGCAGCCCGGGGCAATACCGGTGCTACTGAAAGCCGCAGAAGCAGCCCGGTTTAACTGGGAGTCAACGGGCGCCACTGCATCGCTGCTGGAGCTTGCAGAGAATCTGGGCTATGGCGGAAAAACAAAGGAAATGGACAGGATACTGAAAACCGTTATGTCGAAAACAACATCTGTTCAGTATAAATCATCGGTGCTTGAACTGCAGTCCAGATTTAACCCCCTGACCATCAACAGGGAACTGGTCAAAGTCATGAAGGGTGAAGATGTTGCCCTTCGAGGTAAAGCCATGAGTATTGCTGCCGGGCTCCAGGGTGACGGGGTTACTTCGTTCTGGATCACTTCACTTAAGAATTTAGGGGCCGAAAGGAAAGCAGAGGTAGTAGCGATGCTGGGCAACAGGGGCGATAAGGCTGCGATTCCGGTGCTGAGAACTCTTCTTGCTGACCCCGGCGAGATTGTCAGAACCAAAGCGGCAGTTAATCTGGCAGCTCTTGAAGGAAGTGAGGCTATACCTGCGCTTACCGACTACCTTCTAATGTATGAGAACGGGCCCGATCAGGAGGCAGCTGCCTCAGCACTGGTAACCCTGCTCGATTCCCGATCGATGGCCATGCTGGCTGAAAAACTCCGGCAGGCCGGACCCATGGCCGGAAGTACAATAATCGGACTGCTTGCCTGGAGTCGTAATGAGGAATATTTCCCCCTGGTTATGGGCTTTACAGGCTCGCAGGATGACGGCTTAAGATCGGCAGCCATAATGGCCCTTAAAAGTCTTGCTGGTGAAGCAAATCAGGCCGACCTGATTGCATTGCTTGATAAGACTACGGAAAAGCAGGAGATTTCTGAACTGCAGCTTGCACTGGTTGCATCTGCAGCCCGTAACAGCGATACTGAGGCAAGGGTGGAAAAGCTGACAGCTTTTTTGCACGACGAGAACTATAAAGATGTGATAATACCGGTATTGTCGCGTCTGGGCGGCTCAAGGGGAGCAACAGCCGTTCTGAAGGAATTTGAGAACGGCAGCTCACAACTGAGAGAACTTGCCTTTGAAGCCCTTCTCTACTGGCCCGATCACTATGCCCTCGATGCCTTGTACAATATTTGCGCATCGGGAAATAAAAACTATGGCAAGGTATCGTTCGATGCCTTTGTAAGGCAGACTGTACAGTCGAGGGTTACTGCTGATCAGAAGCTTCTAAACCTGAAGAAGATATACCCTTTTGCGCTTACCCCTGAACAGAAGGAAATGGTGATTGAGGCTGCCGGAAGTATCAGAACCTATCAGGCCCTGTTCTTTGTCGGACAGTTCCTCGATGACCCCGGACTGGCTGCAACTGCAGCCCGTTCGGTAATGAATATTGCATTGCCGCCGGCGGGTGAGGTTGCCGGAATGAACGGAAGTATTGTAAAAACCCTGCTTGGAAAGTCTATAGAGTCGCTTACCGGTAACGAAAGCGAATATGACAAGGAGAGGATGCGGAAATATCTTTCTGTAATGACCGGTGATGAGGGTTTTGTTCCCATGTTCAACGGGCACAACCTGGATGGGTGGAAGGGCCTTGTCGGAAACCCTGTCACCCGCAGCCGGATGACGAAAGCTGAGCTTGATGCCAGACAGAAGGAGGCTGACAGGCGAATGTTGCAGAACTGGAGTGTGCGTGATGGCATGATATGGTTCTCGGGCAGTGGCGATAACCTGTGCTCGGTTAAGGAATATGGTGATTTTGAGATGCTGGTTGACTGGAAGATTACACGGCATGGTGACAGTGGCATCTATCTCAGGGGATCACCCCAGGTACAGATATGGGATACGTCAAGGGTGGACGTCGGTGCACAGGTAGGGTCGGGCGGACTCTATAACAACCAGAAACACCCTTCGAAACCTCTTGTAGTGGCCGACAATGCAGTGGGCGAGTGGAATACTTTCAGAATCATAATGGAGGGTGAAAGGGTCACCGTCTTCCTGAATGGTATACTGGTGGTTGACGACGTGGTTATGGAGAATTACTGGGACCGCAGCATACCTGTATTCCCGACCGGCCCGGTTGAACTCCAGGCACACGGTACCGACCTGGCTTTCAGGGATATCTATATACGGGAGATAAAACCAGGTCAATATAATCTTACTTCCGGAGAGCAGGCTGAGGGATTTGTGGCACTGTTCAACGGTAAGAACCTCGACGGATGGACAGGAGACAAAATCTCGTACGTTGTTGAGGATGGTAACATTGTGGTTAAGCCTGAAAGGGGGAGCACAGGTAATCTCTTTACCTCAAAGGAGTATTCCGATTTTGTTTTCAGATTTGAGTTCCAGCTGACACCCGGAGCCAATAATGGTCTGGGTATCAGGGCCCCGCTTGAAGGCGATGCTGCCTACGCGGGTATGGAACTGCAGATTCTGGACGATACCGCACCGATCTATGCCAACCTCAGGCCATACCAGTATCACGGATCGGTTTACGGGGTTATCCCGGCACGCAGGGGTTACCAGAAACCTGTCGGCGAATGGAATTATCAGGAGGTGATTGTCAAAGGAACCTCAATTAAGATCATTCTTAATGGTACAGTGATTATTGATGGTGACATTGCCGAGGCCCGTGACAAGGGTACCATTGACGGGGAAAAACACCCTGGTTTACAGCGAACCAGTGGCCATATAGGTTTCCTTGGCCACGGCTCGCCAGTGAAATTCAGGAATATACGAATAATGGAGTTTTAGGGGTTCACAACATGTCTGAAAGATGCCGGGTAGTAAGGTCGCGGCTGTCGGATTCCCTGGCCGACTGCCTGGCGTTAAGGGCCTCCATAAGAGGTTTGCCTCCCTTTCTTACCGGGTAGGGAAGTTTGATATCCTGTCCGTGCCCAAAGTCTCCACCTACAATATCTCATATTGTTTTATTCACTAATTTGGTGGCTGTAACCCGCAACCCGCAACCCGCAACCCGCAACCCGCAACCCGCAACCCGCAACCCGTAACCCGTAACCCGTAACCCGTAACCCACAACCCGCCATGGCCCTTAACTACATATGGATAGCGTTCTTCCTGATAGGATTCGTTTTTGCGCTCGTACAACTCATCTTTAACGGCAATGCTGAAATATTCAATGAACTTGTGAATTCAACATTCACGAACGCTAGAACCGGATTTGAGATTTCACTTGGCCTCACGGGTGTGCTTACGCTCTGGATGGGGCTGATGAAGATTGGTGAGAACGGAGGTATGGTAAGGGTGATGTCGAAGATTATAGGACCCTTCTTCAGACGTATCTTTCCCGGTCTTGACAGGAATCACCCTGCCTATGGTTCTATAATGCTTAACATAGCTGCCAACATGCTTGGGCTCGACAATGCGGCAACACCTGTGGGACTGAAGGCTATGAAGGAGATGCAGGAGACCAACCCGACACCCGACACCGCCTCGGATCCCATGATAATGTTCCTGGTGCTGAATACATCGGGACTTACCATTATACCCATCAGTATTATGGTTTACAGGGCACAGCTTGGAGCCGCTAATCCGGCCGATATATTCCTCCCTATTCTGCTTGCAACATTCTTCTCCACGATGGCCGGGCTGATAAGCGTGGCAGTAATGCAGAAGATAAACCTGCTGAACAGGGTGGTACTCGCCTACATTGGCGGAATGACCGCAATAATTGCGGGCATAATCATCTGGTTCAGCCGTTTGCCTCAGGAGCAGATAATGAAGATATCAACACTTACTGCCAATATGGTTCTGTTTTCAATAATTATAATTTTTATTCTGATGGCGTTGAAGCAGAGGGTGAATGTTTATGAGTCATTTATTGACGGGGCGAAAGAGGGTTTTGCAATGGCAATTAAGATTATTCCATTTCTGGTAGCCATACTGGTTGCTATCGGGGTTTTCAGGGCCTCGGGGGCAATGGATTTTCTTGTAAGCGGGATAGAAAAGCTTGTGGCCCTTATGGGTCTTGATACCAGCTTCACCGAGGCACTTCCGACGGCATTTATGAAGCCGCTGAGCGGCAGCGGGGCACGCGGACTGATGATCGATGCCATGACCACCCACGGGGCCGATTCGTTCGTTGGCAGACTGGCATGCACCGTACAGGGTGCAACCGATACAACCTTCTATGTCATAGCTGTCTATTTCGGAGCAGTTGGGATAAAAAACACCCGTTATGCTGTGGGCTGCGGACTGATCGCCGACTTTGCAGGTATCGTTGCAGCAATATTGCTGGGATACCTGTTCTTCGGAGGGGCGTAGTATTATGGCTGTTTTCAGTGAGTTAACCCTTGTAATCCATCCAGTAGATTACCATTTTCAGCTAAAATATTGAATTCATGATTATTCTCATTTCCGGCAATTGTATTCGAAGTATATTTGCGGATATGCAATATTATGCATATTGATTTGAAATTATTAATATCTAAAACGAGTTAATCATGATATGCATTTAACCGGAGTATAATAACCGATTTTAAGGCAGGGGTGAACTCTGCTTCCGACCTAACTGGCAACTTCCTTACCGATGTACCGTTCCACACAGGGTCGGTGAGGCTGGCCTGGTCGGCCGACAGGGGATCGGTATCGGTAATGACCAGGTACAACGGTCAGTCCTGGGCCAACGATATGAATGCCTTCGATGAGATAATCGGGGCAGACAGGTACCCGGGTTACCTCACCACCGACATCCGCGGAACAATCAGGTACAGGTCGTTTACAGCATCATTGGGTATACAAAACCTCTTTAACGAACTTTACTACGACAGCAAGGGCGCGGTTTGTCCGGGCAGGTTCATCACTTTTGAAACGAGTGTTAAATTTTAAAACCAACAGAAATGATCAGAAGATTTCTAATTTTAATTACAGTGGCTGCGTCTCTTTATGGCTGCAATCAACCTGGAACCACGGGTTCCGTAATAATGCATGACGATTTCGCGGTTATTGACTCAACTGGTGCAACGAATAATTTCTATGACAATGTTGAGACTTACAAACTGCCGGTTGGAATCATAACCGTTGAAGGCGAGATTGCCAATCCTGGCGCAGCCGATCTCTCATCGCTGCCGCTTCGCTCGGTTATTGTGAAGGAGGCCTTACCTGCAGCCGATGGCGGGAACCGTTTCACCGGCGCATTCAGGTATGATGGCTACTCGCTGCTTGACATTCTGAATGACAGGGTGCTGCAGAAGGCAAATGCAGAGGAGTTTGAGCCGATAATCGATCTCTTTGTTGAGGTTGAGAACAGCAGTGGTGAGAAGGTGGTTTTCAGCTGGGGAGAGCTCTACTACCCCAATAACCTCCACCGGATTATCATTGCGACCAGGGTTGCCAGAATTGTTCCGTCGAAAACGAATGAGCTGTGGGACCTGCCAACCGGGAGCAAGATTGTAGCAGGCAACGACCTGCTTACCTCAAGGAATATTTCTGACCCCGTCAGAGTTACTGTGAGGTCCTATCCTAAGAGCTTTGAAACAGTAAAGGGATTGTCTCCCATGTACAGCAATTCCTTTTCTGTTTACGGAACCGATGATAATATTCTGGATGAGTTTAGTTCACTCCATTCCGGAATGGCGAGACTGACTTACCATACAATATTTTATGGCAGAGGAAAGGGAATTCACAGTACAACCCCTTTCAGGGGGATAATGCTGAAAGACCTGCTGCTGCCATATTATCCGCTCAGTGAGAATGCGCTCAAACGCGGCCTGCTTTGCGTTGTAGCTGCTGACGGCTACAGGATGACGGTAACATGGTCGGAACTCTTCAATCGGAACGATCAGCAGGAGATACTGCTAATTGAGGATGTGAATGGTGAAGACGGGGGGAGGTTCAGGTTTTTCCCGGCATGCGACTTCTTCTCCGACAGGGCGATTAAATCGGTTGCTTCGGTTTATTACACAGAAAGATAGATTCCAGCTACCACCTTATTATCAGGGCAGCACACCATTGCTTGCCCGGATAATCTTTTTTGTGGTACCGGTGATACCGGATTCATTTCCTTATTATTTTTGGGGACTTAAAATCAGGACAATATGGGACGAGCGTTTGAATACCGCAGGGCTTCGAAGGAGAAGAGATGGGACAAGATGTCGAAGGTGTTTCCGAAACTTGCCAAGGCTATAACTGTTGCGGCACGTGAAGGTGTGCCCGACCCTGAGGTCAATTCAAGGCTGCGCACCGCAATAATGAACGCCAAGGCCCAGAACATGCCAAAGGACAATATTGAGGCTGCTCTGAAGAGAGCCGCAGGCAAGGATGTCGACACATTCTCGGAGGTTTTTTTTGAGGGCAAGGGCCCTCACGGGGTCTTGATATTTATTGAATGCGCAACCGACAATAACACACGCACAGTTGCCAATGTCAAATCATACTTCAATAAATTCGGGGGAACCCTTGTTCCAAACGGTTCGCTCGAGTTCATGTTTTCGCGAAGGGCAGTGTTTGAGTTTGAGAAAACCGGTTCACTGAATCTTGAAGATCTTGAACTTGAATTGATTGAGTCGGGCCTTGAGAGTGTTGAACTGTATGAAAATGTGGTTTACGTTTATGGTGACTATACCAACTTCGGTTCATTATCGAAGGCACTCGAGGATATGGGAATTGAGGTTGAAAAAGCGAGTCTGAAGAGAATGCCCAATTCGCCGGTTGAATTCTCTGAGGAGCATCTTGTTGATATTGAGAAGCTGATTGACAAGATTGAGGATGACGACGACGTACAGGCGGTGTATACGAATATTGCTTAAAAACCGCGTCCGGCTTCCGGCGTCCGGCTTGCGGTAACGCGTAACCCTCCTTCGGTCTCTGCCGAAAGCTTCGGAGGGCGAAGCCCGTAACCATGCTCCATTTTTCAGATAATTTTTGCTTACCTTTAGGGGCATTATTGCATCAGGAGGAGAGAAGATGCCTTCAGTGATCCATGGCTCCATACGTTTGTCAGCGGTTTCAGTGCTACTCGCACTGCTGTTTTCACTTTCAGCATATGTTTCTGCCCAGAGCGGCGGAGTATTCCTTACACATTTCACCGAGAGCAGGCAGGCAGAAGACCAGAACTGGGCAATTTGTCAGGACAGTTACAATATCATGTTGTTTGCGAACAGGAGAGGGGTTGCCACCTTCGATGGCTACCACTGGGACCTGCTGAGTCTGCCTGTGATTCCCTTCACGATGGTATACCACGAACCCACCCGCCGTGTGTTTATAGGCGGGGAGGATGGTTACGGTTACCTTTACCGCAATGAAAATGGTATGTATGAATACAGGGCAATAGAGACCGATACTGCCTTCGCCGGCATCGTTTCATCGGTTATATTTTCCGATTCGGCCGTTTTTTTCCTGTCACCACGGTTCATTGTGAGCCACAGCACCGGTGATCTTTCAGTGAAATCAGTGGTTCGTCCCGGCAGTGAAGAGTCGTTCTCGGGCATGTTTCAGCTCGGTGAAGAGATATATGTCAGCACCTGGGAGAATGGGCTTTACCGGCTTGACGGTGACACACTGGTATCACTTATCACCGGCTACATGACCGCCAGGGATGAGATTCTGTTTGTTTTGCCGTATGACAACCGCAGTGTACTTATTGGCCTTGGTTCCAACAGTATACATGTTTTTGACGGCACGGAATTCCTGAACTGGGAACCTGAAGACGATGGTTATCTCCGGCAAAGGCTGCTTTCAGCAGGACACTGCATAAACGACACGCTCTACATGTTTGGCACTATTGAAGGGGGAATTATAGTGGCAGGCCGTGAGAGCAGGAAGGTATACCATATTATTAATTATGAAACCGGACTGCCTGACGATGAGGTTTATGCCGTGGGATCGGACAACAGTTCGGGGCTGTGGATTTCACATGAGTTCGGGCTCACAAGGGCCGATTTCAGCCTGCCGGTCAGTAATTTCACCATTTACACCGGCCTCACCGGTAACCTGATATCGACGGCATGGTTCAAAAACAGGCTTTATGTCGGAACCAGCGACGGGTTATTCATGCTCAGGGAGGTTAAGCGGTACGATACCGAACAGGTAATAAGGCGGGAGAGAATTGCCGCAGGAATCAGGCCACAGGAGAGGGCAGCTGATGAGAAGACAGGTGGTGCCGGAACAGTTGTAACAGGGCAGGGTGAGAGAGGAAGTATCTTTAACCGGATATTCGGAAAGAGGGTTGCCACAACTGAAACCGCAGCCGGCGCAGTAAGGGAGAGCGCGACAATAAAGGGTGTTGCAGGTTCAGAAGAACCATCTGCATCATACAGGTATGTAACACGAACGGTTACCAGGCTAAGGTCGGTAAACCATGAATACAGGCGGGTGGAGGGGATGCCCGACAAGTGCCGGCAGCTTGTTGTTACTCCCGATGGAATACTGGCGGCCACCGGCAGAGGATTATATGCCGTTGCCGACAGCATTGCGGTTCCGGTAGTTACCGGCCGGTACATAAACAGAATAGGAAGCCGCGGCAGCGACGGCAGATATTATATTGCGACAAACAGTGGTTACTTCTCGGTGTTTTTCAGCGGTGGCGGATGGAAGAGTGAATATCCGTTCCCGGGCATCAGCAGGACGTTTGTTTCAGTTGCCATGGATGACTCCGGGAACCTGTGGCTGGGATCGGAGAACTCGGTTCTGAGGCTTAAGGCAGGCAACCTGAATGGAACCGGGGCCGATGAATACAGGCTGGATTCGGATATTGTTCAACGGTATAATGTTGAATATATGCGCGATACGCTTTTTATTCTGACAGCCACCGGCGTCTCCTTTTATGATTCTGCAACCAGTTCGCTTAAGCCTCTGGAACGCCTTTCAGGCTCCTTACGGGGAGAGATGAGGTATATCCTCACTGAAAACTCCAGACCCTGGATTTTTGACGGTGGAACCCCGGTTTACTTTGGCATTGAGACTGATCTTCCCGGGGTGGCGAAGTCATATCTGAAACTGTTCCGGGGTGTCAGCTCCATAACTTTCTCCGGAACCACCATATGGGTTACCGATCAGGCAAACAGGCTGTTCAGGGTTGAATCGGATGCAAAAGCAACAGACCTTCCCCGTCTTAATCTTTACGTGGGAGGTTATACCCGCGACGATGAGCCATTCTTCAACCTGTCGCAGACAGAGTTTGCCCGAGGACACAAGATGGTTAGGCTTACCCTGGTTTCACCATTCTACATCAGTCAGGATGCCGTTGAGTACCGATATAACCTGGCAGGTGTTACCGAAGGCTGGACCGAATGGTCTCCCTCACCCGGGATTTCAATGGTTGTGAGACCTGGTAATTACACTCTCAGGCTTATGTCGAGGGCAGTATCGGGTGTAATGAGCGATGAGAGGGAGTTTCAGTTCAGGGTACGGCCAAGATTAACCGAGACGAGGTGGTTTTATCTGATTATGGTTACCGCCATGCTGGTTTTTGTTTTCGTGCTGATGCGGGTGAGGGAGAAAAAGCTTTTGCACGACAAGATGCTTCTTGAGGAGAAGGTGAGGGAGAGGACGGCAGAAATTGCCGCCCAGAAGGAGGAGATAACATCAAGCATTGAATATGCCAGCCGCATCCAGCATGCCATGCTTCCCGATGAATCGATGCTTCGGGATACATTCAGCGATTACTTTATACTATTCCGCCCAAGGGACATAGTAAGCGGTGATTTCTACTGGATAGCAAGGGAAGGTGGAAGAGTATTCTTTACTGCTGCAGATTGTACCGGGCACGGGGTACCGGGTGCCTTTATGAGCATGATGGGCATTTCGCTGCTGAATGAAATTATCAACACCGACACCACTTTATCGGCATCGGAGGTGCTTGACCTCCTCAGGGAGAGGATTAAGAAGTCGCTGAAACAGACTGGCCGTCAGGGGGAGGCAACCGATGGTATTGATATGGCACTTTGCGTATTTGATGTAAAGGCAGAGACAATGGAGTTCGCAGCTGCCTACAATTCGTTGCTGCATTTCAGGAGCGCCAGGATTACCGAATACAGGGGCGACAGGATGCCAATCGGGATTTTTTACGGTGAGAAGGAACACTTTACCAACCATGTTATCAGGATGCACAAAGGAGACACTGTTTATCTTCTTACCGACGGGTATGTCGATCAGTTCGGCGGACCCGACAACTCGAAATACAAACTGAAGAATCTGAAGCTGCTTCTGCAATCAATCAGCGGCCTGCCAATGATAGAGCAGAAAAGAATTCTGGAGGAGGAGTTTGAAAAGTGGAAGTCATCTGAAGCCCAGGTTGATGATATCACAATAATGGGAATAAGAATCTAACGGCACCAATTCCGGTCGTCATTCACCAGACATCTAAGCGGGTATTATTTTAACCCGGCCCTTAAGATTTTGTAATCGGGGCATAATTCACCCAGAAGTTTGTAAAAATCAGGTCCGTGGTTGCGGTGACGGAGGTGGCACAATTCGTGAATTATAACATAATCGATCAGGTCGGTTCGCTTCTTCAGCAGGTTTGAACTGAGAGTGATGGACCCGTTCGCCGAGCAGCTACCCCATCTGGTTTTGCTGGTTCTTACTTTTAATCCGGCAGGTTGGAAACTGTAGGCTGAGAATTTTTCGGTTAGTGCGGCAAGTCTCCCGGCAAATACTGCCATTGAGAGTTTTCTGTACAGGGCATCCATCATTTTGCGGCCGGTTTCAGGTGAGAAACCGGCACTCACCCTTAGTTCGAAAAAACTGCCTGAAAAGGAGATGCTGTTTTTCTCAGATGTGATTATTCGGAGAGGGAACTGCTGGCCCATGTACCAGTGCAACTCGCCATCGGTGAAACTCTTCTCCTCCGATTTATGCCTTTTGCTGCTGTTGGTCGAGTGTTTCAGTATCCAGCCGGCCCTGACACCAATAAACCTGATAATATCTGTTTCGGTACAGTAATACGGGGCCCTGACTGCCACTGAGCCATCGCGTTTAATCTGGATCGCTATGGTTCGCCTGTGTGAGCGTACCAGCTCGAAGCTGACAGGACCCAACTGTGTATCAATGGTTTTTGTAACTGTACGGTTGGTTTTCATGCGGGCCGGTTATCAGATTGGCCGATTGCCAAAAATAGCGGAATAGATCAAGATATTTGCCGGAAGGGAATAATTAGTCATACAACTTTGTCTATTGTGAAAACATGAACGACACTGCTTCAGGGCAGGTTTTTCATAGGTTGCTTTTGTTTTTTTTGGGGTTTGAGCGGACGACCGTAAATGGCTGTCCGCTTTTTTTATTTGCTAACCAGTATAAGAACCGCAATTTCGGGTCGCATGCCAATCCGAACAGGTATACCGAGGGTTCCGAATCCGCGGTTTACGTACAGGTACTGGTTGCCCAAGCTGTAAAGGCCCCACCATCGCGGAAAGGTGTACTTTGCCGGGCTCCATTTCCACTTTCCGGCCGAGATGCCGAACTGCATGGCATGTGTATGTCCCGCAAGCGTGAGCCCGGCCGAAGGGTGATGCCTGATTATATAATCCCAGTGACTGGGGTCGTGTGACAGGAGTATTCTCATGTCGGCATCGTCGGTACCTTCAAGTGCCACCGAAGGGTCGGGGTGTATGATCCCGGGGTGACGGCCCCTGGTCTGGGCTCCGGCAATAGCCAGAACAGCTTCCCCTATATTGAGCTTCACATTGCTGCTGTCAAGAATGTGATACCCCGATCTCGAGATTTTTGTGCTCACGCTGTCGATTGTAAGTTCAATAATCGAATCATTTACATTCTCAATATAGGTTCCGATATCGTGGTTCCCCAGAATTGCAAATTTTCCATGGGTGGACTCTATTCTGGCAAGTATTGTGTCGAAACGGCCAAACTCGGTGTGATCAACTGTAATAAAATCACCAGTGTCGAAAACAAGATCGGGACTGAGGGAGTTTATACTTTTTACAAGCCTCTCAACCGCCCGCCGGTTCCTTCTGAAGCTGTCGAGGTGAAGGTCTGATACATGAATAATCCTGATTCCTCTGAGGTCATCGGGCAAATTCTCAAATGGTATCTCTGTTTCTGTTACCCTTATGGTCAGCCGGCCCGGGAGGTAGCCATACAAAAAGAGCAGGGCAGATAATACTGTAAGAATCAGGACTAAACGTTTTACCATCTCCATTGGGTGAGCTTTCACTTTATATTACGGGTTAAAAATAGTCATATTTGGTTTTTCAGTCACATTGGGTAGCTTTACATTTCCAAAAAACATCCTGATGGTGAGTGTCGGAATATTTGAACCTGATTACACGGGAGCAGGGAAACTGCTTTACTCTATAATTGCTGCCAGATATGAGGAGAAGTGGATATTCGTAAGGCATCGGGAAAGATTGACATGGGAGATGCCAGGCGGACATATTGAGGATGGGGAGACGCCCGACCAGACAGCATCGAGGGAGCTATATGAAGAGACAGGAGCCACTGACTTCACTATCAGATGCGTAGCTACATACAGCGTGAGTGACGGAAAATATGCCGGATACGGCAGGTTCTACCTTGCCTGTGTGGATAAGCTCGGACCGTTGCCTTCAGGATCGGAGATAGGGGAGGTAAAGCTTTCGGATGATTTGCCGGATAATCTGACTCACCCTTTGATTCAGCCCGTTCTTTTCAACTGGGCAAAGAACCTTCGCTGAGCATATGACCTTCGGTACCTGACTCCTCTTTACCCTTTTACCTCACTAAGTCACTACGCCATTACGCCATTACTCCACCCTTCATATATACTCCACTGTCACCTTTTTCATCCATTTTTCCTCGAGTGTACGTGCAATGCGTTTCACGACAGTCCTTCTTATTTCGAGTTCGACGGGGAGGTTTGGGTCCTGATGAGCGATATTGATTCTGGTTCCGATTATGAAGTGAATTTCGTCGGAGTCCATCAGTAGCTTCACAATTTTATCGGCCGGGCCCTTGCCCAGTCTGACGCTGTTGCTGAATGACTTGATCATTTCGCTGACCTTTTGGAGGGTAAGGATTCCTTCAGTTACCAGGTCGATGCCTTCGAGAAAGCTTTCGGGAGGCAGATCGGGATCCTCGAAAATGAACTCGTCAACTATTGCGCGGTTAAGTTCACGTGCAATGATATCGGCCGTGGTTCCGCCAGCCAGAACAATTTTGCCATCGAAATTCTTTACCCTGTCGGCCAGAATGGTATCCCTCTCCTTCTCGTAAGGCGGGCCGGTGCATAGGAGCATTTTTCTTGGTTCGCGGAAGTAAACCACGGCACTGCTGATGTCATCCTTGGCCTTATAGCTGTCGTATTTAAAGGCCATTGTGACGATTTTTCCGGCAAGGGTAAGGGCCGAAACTGAAGGTTCATTGGAGACGAGCTTTACCGCGTAGGCTGCAATGTTGTCTCTTTCCCAGCCGAAAGGCCAGGCGTCGCTGCCCATACCGCTCTGTGCAACACCATCGGAGCAGACGATAATCCGGTCTTCCTTTTTAGGGTAAAAGGTACAGGTGCGCAGCGACTTTCCGGCATTCCGGCCTTTGCTGAGAGTTACGTTCTTCCAGGCCGGTTCGAACAGGGCGCCTCCCCTCAGCACTATGGCCGCGGGGTTGTCATATTCAAGAATTGTGGTTTTGCTGTCACTTTCGATATCAACAATCGTGAAAGTCGCGTAACTTATCTTCCTTTCACTGCACACCGGCAGGGTGTTCATAATTATTTCGGCAATTCTCTCCACCTCCTTGTGTTCAACGGTGAAATTCAGTGCCATAGTTGAGGTAAGGGTTGCAAGAATATTGGCCTTGACTCCATGGCCCATGCCATCAGACAGAACCAGAATAACCCTGTTCTCCTCCTTGATAAACCTGTTAAGGAAGACATCACCGCATATCCTTTCCCCGTCGTGATTGCGCTGCTGGCTGTTAACCTCTATATAGAACTCATTCTTCTCCAATGGTTTACATTATTCCTTTTTTTTGGAACCCTTACCTTTCGTATATGAATCGACAATTGAATTCAGCATACGCTCTGTTTCCGAAGCACCTTCGCCAAGAAGGAAGCCGATTTTCTGCACCATTTCAAGGTTTTTGTCAATCACGTCGGTGATTCTGTTAATTACTTCTTCCCGCTGCACTTCAGGAGAGTACAGATCTCTCACAATGGCCCCGGCAATTCTGTTCTTTCTGATCGGGAATACGGAGATATTTAGCATCTTCTCCTCAAACGCCACATCCCTGCTGATGACCGGTTCATTCTCCTTAAATACGAATGTGAACATGTTATAGACATTGTATGGGAGCAGGGTCTTAAGGTCAGCACCGGCAAGTCCCGGGATAATTTCAGCTATCGATCGGGCGTCCTCACCGATTATGTTGATGAATGCCAGGTTCGAATGGAGAATCTTCAGGTCGGAGTCGGCAATAATTACCCCTGATGGCAGCTTTTCCAGCATGCTGTTCATCATGTCCGACGCATTCTGGGCAATCTCTTTTTCCCTGAGAGCGTTTTCCTGCGATTCTTTAAGTGCCTTCTTCGTGTCGGCCAGCTTTCTGTTGGTCTGGCGCAGGTTTTCAATGTACTCCTGCTTGTTGCGCAGGTTGAAGGTATGGCACATTTCGGGAACCGCAAGTCCCTTTGCCACTGTCACCGCGAAGTCGCGGCACGACATATATCCGCACGCCCCGCAGTCAATCTCCTCCTCTATGTTTTCCTTGCCAATTATTTTAAGGACTTCCCTTACTCTTTCATCGGGTGGCTCAGGGATGGTCTGGTCCTGAGGATGAAACTCCCTCGAGAAGTTGAGTCCTGACCATTTTTCCATATCCTTCTCCCACTGTTGCCTGTCGAGTTGTCCCACCCTTTTAAGCGCGTAATTCCTCACAAGAGCCCTCTTCTTGAACCTGTCGGTATGCGAAATCATTCCAGGCCCCAGCAGGCAGCCTTCACAGAAGAACAGGTTGAAATGGTGGTTAATTGTATCAATATATTTGTCAAATTCCCTGATTGCCGCCATTACATCTTCTCTGCCCGACGCTGTAATTACCTCACTAGTGGCCAGGTCGCGCTTTATTCCGCCGGCCTGGACAATTCCGGCAGGAAGCGGGTATAAGGCGCCCCAGTTGCCGAAAGGGGGATCGAATTCCGACATTGTTACCTGCCTCTCCTGTATCTTCATCACGTCGAACATGCGGCGCAACTCTATAAAAGTCAGAACGCTCTCAACAAGTTTTCCGCCATTGTAAAGTAAGGCCTCGTCCTTGGCATCAATACAGGGACCAATAAATACAGGTGCGATATCTCCTTTATGTATTTCCCTGACAACCATAGCGGTTGCCGCCATGGGACTGACTAACGGGGCCAGGTTGGGTACAAGCTCCGGAAAATGCCGCTCTATCAGTTTGACAACGGCAGGGCAGTTGGCGGTAATATAATATTTGCCCCCCGACTTCTCGAAAAGAACGGCATATGCAGCGGCTATAAGGTCAACACCAAATGAATCCTCATATACATAATCAAATCCGAGAGCCCTGACCATTCCGACAAATTTCCTGTAGTCGGTGATATCTTCGAATTCAGATGCTATGCTTGGAGCTATCAGGGCAGCTGTCTTCCGGCCTGACCCTAGCAGTTCACGAACCCGGCTTACCGAGTCGCGGAATTCAATGGCAGAAGGTTTGCACGACACAAAGCATAACCCGCAACCAATGCACCTGCCGGGAATTATCGCAGGGTTCTTCCTGTCTGAACGTACCTCTATGGCGCTCACCGGACATACCCTGACGCAGGAATATGAATTCCTGCACCTCTCTTCGTTTATGTATATCTCAGGATCTATCTTAAGCATGACAAGTACAATTATATCAGGTTTCCGAATTCATTGTCGAGGATAGATTCTATCTCTGACAGCAAGACATTGTCTATCACCCTTCCGTTAATCACAATTACGGGGCCATCGCTGCAGTGTGCCATACACCTCGAACCCCTGAACACAATACGGTCATCAAGATGATTCTTTTTCAGGTAATCCTTTACAAACAGAATAAGATCCCTGTTACCGCGCGAGAAGCATGAGCTTCCCAGGCAAACCTGCAATTCATATTTTTTGTTCATTCCGGCATTCAGCTCACCCGCCCCGGAGCGGGAGAGGTAATTAGTAAAGTTACACAAATTGCCGGTAAAAACAATTGATAACCGGATAATTTGCTGTCACAAATTTACTGTTATTAAAATAACATTGTTTATTTTGTAACAATAAATTAGTATATTTGCTGTTGGCATTGTTGATTTAATTTAAAGTCCCTGAATGGAAAGTGTTATAGATGAAATATTTGGCCGCTATAAACAAGGCAGGAAGGAAGATTTGATTCCAATTTTGCAGGAGATACAGGAGAAAGCCGGCCACATTTCAGAGTATTCGATAGTCAGGCTGGGCAGTTTGCTGGGCATCAGCACCACGAAGATTTATGGCCTGGCCACGTTTTATGATCAGTTCCGGTTCTTTCCGGCAGGTAAGGTTCATCTGAGGGTTTGTCATGGCACTTCCTGTTTTATGAACGGATCGGGGCCGGTGCTGGCATCATTGAAGGAAGAGCTGGGAATTGAACCCGGACAAACAACACGCGATGGCAGGTTCAGCTACGAGGTAGTTACCTGCATGGGTAGCTGCAGTATCGGACCTGTGATAGAGGTTAACGGTGAGTACCATACAGGGGTTAAGAGTGATCAGATTCCTGCCATGATAAAGAGACTTAAGCATTTGATTGATAATTAGCTAACCGGCACCTATGGAAGCCAGGAGGAAATATCTTATCGATAAGGTGCTGCTGACAGCGAGTGATGTACTTCCTTCGGAAGTTGAGCGTGAGTTGCAGTTGATCAGACGTGAGCGGGTTAGTATTCCGGTGATTTACATATCATCGGGTACCAGCAGCCTGATAGCAGGAGCTGGTAAGACCGAAGCGGCTGTAAGAGCTTACCTGACAGAGATGGAAACAACTTCTGATGTGGTAGGCACCGGCTGCAGCGGTCCTGCAAATTTTGAACCACTGGTCTGCATTCAACTGCCAGGCAAGAACAAACTTGTTTTCAGAAATATCACTGAGGAGAAGGTAGATGCCCTGCTGAACGCGGTCTTTCATAATGATATTCCTGATGAGGACCTGGTTGGCCAGTCGGGTTCGAAAGGTTTTGAAACATGGCACGGGATACCTTTTATTGATGATCACCCCTATTTTGCCCTCCAGAAGAGGGTTATCCTATCGAACTGTGGTTGCTACGACCCTTCAAGCATTGAGGAGTATATAGCCAGAGGCGGATACAGAACATTTGTTAAGTCCATAAGACACTATACTCCCGATGAAGTTTGTGAGATTATCGAAAAGAGCGGTTTGAGGGGAAGAAGCGGTGGCGGCTTCCTGACCGGACTGAAGTGGAAGTATGCACTCAACACATCGGGTTCCGGCAAGTATCTTATCTGCAATGCCAAGGAGAGTGACCCGGGAGGGTACACCGACAGGACAATCATGGAGAGCGACCCCCACCGGCTGATTGAGGGTATATCGATAGCTGCATATGCCACAGGGGCATCGACAGCTTTCATCTATATCAGGTCGGGTTCGGACAAGGCTACTGAAACTGTAAGGAGAGCGGTATCACAGGCAAGGGATTTAGGTTTGCTGGGCCACAATATCTACTCGAGCGGATTCAATCTTGAGATACACATTGCCATCGATGCCGGGGCTTTTGTATGTGGCGAGGAGACGGCCCTGATAAGGAGTCTGGAGGGCAGGAGGGGCATGCCCGAGCTCAAACCTCCTTATCCAACCACATCGGGGCTCTTTGGTAAGCCGACTGTGATTAATAATGTGGAGACGCTGATGAATGTTCCGCTGATAATGAAAAACGGACCAGAGTGGTTCGGGTCGATGGGCACTGAAGGGAGCAGCGGTACCAAGGTGTTCGCACTTGCCGGGAGGTCGAGGTTTACCGGTATTGTTGAGGTTGAAATGGGAACTCCGCTGAAAACGATAGTAGAAGGCATTGCCGGCGGAGTCAGGGACGGGAAGGAATTCAAGGCCCTTCAGCTTGGCGGGTCGACGGGTACGTTCATTACTGCAGGTTATCTGGGTACTGGTGTCTGTTTTGATGAACTCAGGGAGATTGGATCGGGACTGGGAGCGGGAAGCTTCATAATTATAGATGAAACAACCTGCATGGTCGATCTGGTTCGTTATTATATGGATTTCATGCACCGCGAAAGCTGTGGCAAATGTATTCCATGCCGGGAGGGAACAGGCAGGATGCTTGAGATACTCGACCATGTTGTCAAAAGGCCGGCCAGTGATGATGCCGGAACAACTCTTGAGCGTTTCAAGGGAGTAATGCAGCTTGAGACAATTGCATCTGTCATGAAAGACACCTCTCTCTGTGGTTTGGGACAAAACGCCCCCAATCCGTTCCTGAGCGCAATGAACAGCTTCAGGGAGGAGTTTGAGGAACATATTTTTGACCGTAAGTGCCGTTCGAACGTATGCAGGGGGCTGAGAACCTTTACGATAGATGTTGAAAAATGTACCGGTTGCACTGCCTGTGCATCCAAATGTCCGGTTAATGCGATTTACGGAACCAGGCTCCAGCCCTTCTTCATTGTTGAGGACAAATGTATTGGTTGCGGGGCCTGCCACGATGTATGCAAGTTCAGCGCAATATCAGTAAAATAGCTATGCAGTTTACGATAGAGGTAAATAACAGGAAGATAAACGCCGAAAAGGGCGAGACCATCCAGTCGGCCCTGAACCGGAACGGAATTCTGATACCTACCCTGTGCAGGATGAGGGATTTCACCCCTACCGGGGCATGCCGGATGTGCGTGGTTGAGGTTGAGGGACGCGACAGGCTTGTTACTGCATGTTCGCAGCCGGTAGAAGAATGGATGAAGATAAAGACTCATTCTCCCAGGGTAATAAAGGCAAGGAAGACAATTGTAGAACTGCTGCTCTCCAATCACCCCGATGATTGCCTTTACTGCGACAGAAATCTTAATTGTGAGTTGCAGAAGCTTTCCGAGGAACTCAATATCACGGAACGACGCATTAAGGGCCGAAAGGTTAAAATGAGGCTCGACCAGTCAAGTCCGGCTATAGTAAGGGAACTTTCGAAGTGCATTTTGTGCGGCCGGTGTGTCAGGGTTTGTGAGGAACTGGTAACTGCCACAACTCTCGATTTTCTGAACAGGGGGAGAAGGACCCATATCGGTACAGCCATGGACCGCGACTTCAACTTCTCGAGCTGTATCAATTGCGGCCAGTGTGTCCTGGTATGTCCTACTGGTGCCCTGCATGAAAAGCACAACATCTCTGAAGTGCTGGAGTACCTCAGCAAGAATGATGTGACAAGGGTTATTCAGTATGCCCCGGCTGTTCCTTATGCCCTGGCAGAATCACTTGGAGTAAGGTACTCAAAGGAGTTTGACAGGGTTCTCAATTCGGTACTGAGAAAAATGGGATTTGACCTGGTTTTTAACAGTGGCTTTGCAACTGACATCTACATTGATGAGCTTGCCCGTTCACTTCTGGAAAGAAGGGATGCCGGAACTGTAGCTCCTGTTTACCTCTCGGCATGTCCGGCGTGGGTTAAGTATGCAGAGCAGCATATGCCGGGGCTGCTGGGGGATATTACCCCCCTGAAGTCAGCACAACAGATTGCGGGGTCGCTTATAAAGACTCATATTGCTGAAAAACGGAATATCAGGCCGGAGAAACTCTTCAGTGTTTCGGTGACCCCTTGTATTGCAATGAAATTTGAAGCCCGCCGTGATGGAATGACCAGGAAGGGAGTCAGCGACATTGATGCTGTTCTTACGGTAATGGAGCTTTCAAGACTCGTCAGACTCTTTGGCATAGACATCACCAATGTTGGGGAAGAAGCTGCAGATGTTCCGATGGATATGAGGAGTTCGTCGGCTCTGCTGGCTGACGTTTCAGGTGGCTACACCGAGGCGGTGTGTCGCTCACTGAATCACATAATAGGAGGTAAGGAACTCGACCGTTCGGTATTCCGTAAGGTGAGGTCGGGTTCAGGTTTCCGCGAAGTAACTCTGTCGGTACAGGGAAGGGAATTCAGTTTTGCCGTAGTGGACGGGCTGACTTCATTAAGCAGGCTTAATGCTCTTCTCTCGTCGGGCAGAAAGTTCGATATGGTTGAAGTAATGGTTTGTCCCGGCGGTTGTGTTAACGGCGGCGGTTTATCTTTTTCATCAACTAGGGAGATGATCCGCAACAGGTCAAAATTCATTTACCAGACGGAAGAGGCTGAGGCTGTTGCCATAGCTTCAAAGTCGCCGGCCCTGCTTTCATTCTACGAAAAGACAGAAGGTTTTGACAGTAAGGGCAGTGAATACAGGTCGCTCATTCTGACTCATTATAACAGGCGTGATGTATTACTTTAATTGAACGATGAAGGTATGCTGGTATATACCATAAAAGAGTTATGCCGTACATGTTATACCTGCGTCAGGGAATGTCCGGCGAAGGCAATAAGGATTGTAGGTGGTCAGGCTGAAGTAATAGAGGAGCGCTGCATTGCCTGCGGCAATTGCACAAAGGTATGCAGTCAGGGAGCCAAGGTGTTTCTTAAAACGACCGACAAGGTTGAGAGAATACTTCAAACATCCGTTAATGCTGCAGCGATTATAGCTCCCAGTTTTCCTGCTGATTTTCAGGAAGTATCTGATCACCGGATTCTGGTAGGTATGATAAGGAGACTTGGTTTCAGGTACGTGGCAGAGGTTTCATTTGGTGCTGACCTGATTGCTGCGGGCTACCGCAATCTTCTGTCGAAGGGTGACGGGAAGACTTATATCTCATCCGATTGTCCCTCAATTGTAAACTTTATAAGGTATTACCACCCGAATCTTGCTGCGAACCTTGCTCCCCTCGTGTCACCGATGGTTGCCACTATTAAGGTTATGAGAAAGAAGTATGGGGAGAATACTCCGGTTGTCTTCATCGGTCCGTGCGTTGCCAAGAAATCTGAGAGCAATGAACTCGATGTGGCCATTACTTTTATTGAACTGAGGGAGATGTTGGAGTCAAGGGGTATTGATCCTTCCACGACAGAACCTTCGGAATTTGACCCTCCTCTCGGTGGCCGGGGAGCCATATTCCCTGTTACCAGGGGCCTGCTGCAAACAGCCGGCATCAATGACGACGCCATAACCGGAAACATCATAGCTGCCGAAGGCCGCATTGATTTCCAGGAGGCTATAAAGGAGTTTGAGGCTGGCATGATAAATCAGCATCTTGAGCTGCTTTGCTGCGAAGGTTGTATTATGGGCCCCGGTATATCGAAGAAGGGCAAGCAGTACAACCGCATGGCGCTAGTAAGTAAATATGCCCAGCAGAAAATGGAAGGCTTTGATCATGCTGAATGGGAGAGCAATATCAGGGAATTCTCAAACCTTGATCTGTATACCCGTTACCGTCCGGATGACCACAGGCGACATTTCCCCTCCGATGAAGATCTGAAAGAGATACTTGCCTCAATGGGTAAATCCAGTGAAAAGGATCATCTTGACTGCGGGGCATGCGGATATGAAACCTGCATTGAGCATGCCGCGGCAATCAGGCACGGACTTGCTGAAACCGAAATGTGCCTGCCCTACACTATAGAAAAGCTACACCGGTCGGTAAACGACCTTGCCCTCACCAATGAAAAGCTTACCACCATGCAGGCCGCACTGAGACAATCGGAAAAGCTTGCGCATATGGGGCAGCTTTCTGCAGGAATTGCCCATGAACTAAACAACCCGCTGGGGGTGGTGATTATGTACAGCAACATTCTTCTTGAGGAGACTGACACGGACGATACCATAAAGGAGGATCTAAAGCTCATAGCCGAACAGGCGGGAAGGTGCAAGAAAATTGTTGCAGGACTACTGAACTTTGCCAGAAAGAATCAGGTTAACTATCAGACTGTTAACATCAGAGAATTGCTGGAGCAATCACTTTCCAGCCTGATTGTCCCTGCCGGAATTGATGTAAGCATAAATGACAGGACCACCAACCCCAACCTGATGCTTGATGCAGAGCAGATGACGCAGGTCATTACCAATATGGTGAAGAATTCTTTTGACGCCATGCCCGCTGGTGGAAAAATTGAAATGAATGCTGAAGATTCGCTTGGAGATGTTACGATAATTATCAGCGATACCGGAAAAGGAATAAAACCGGAAGACAAGGCAAAGGTATTCGAGCCTTTCTTTACAACAAAGGGTATTGGTCATGGCACAGGTCTCGGACTGGCCACTGCCTACGGGATTGTAAAGATGCACAAGGGGCAGATTACAGTGGAATCGAATGATGACCCGGCCAATGGTCCGACAGGTACTAATTTCAGAATTGTTCTTCCAAGGAGAAAGGAATAAACTGATAATATTTATCACAAGAAATGACCTGTTTGCTTATTTTGTTAAACTTTGCACAGTTATGAGGAAGAGTGATATAACAGTTCTGGTTGCGGATGATGATCCGGATTACCTGTTTCAGACGGTAAGGGGACTTGAGGCTGCTGGTTACAGAACCATTGCCGTTGGCAGCCAGTCGGAGGCCGAAACAGTAATATCAAAGGTCAGACCAGGAATTGCAGTATTTGACCTGATGATGGAGAATGATGACAGCGGATTCATTCTATGCTACAAGCTAAAGAGGAGGTACCCCGATGTTCCGGTAATACTGGCAACTGCGGTATCGCATGAAACCGGTATGTCGTTCGGGCTGGATTCAGAGCAGGAGAAGGCCTGGATAAGGGCCGACAGGTACCTCGAGAAGGGCATAAGGCCCGAGCAGCTTGACCAGGAGATAATGAAACTTTTAAAGATTTAGCATGGGCGTACTGAAAATACTGGTGGTTGATGATGAGCCTGGCATCAGGTCGGGGGTGGCCCGGATACTTAAGAACTTTCATGTAACCTATCCGTTCATGGAGGAGGATTACACCTTCGAGATACTGGAAGCAGCCACGGGCGAGGAAGGCATCGAAATAATGGAGAAGGAATTGCCCGACATAATGCTTCTTGACAATAAACTTCCGGGTATTCAGGGTGTGGAGGTGCTGGAATATGTGAAAAGGAAGAATTACGAGATAGTTGTTGCCATGATCACTTCGTACGCTTCCATTGATGTTGCAATAAGGGCAACCCGATACGGGGCCACAGATTTTATTCCGAAACCGTTTACTCCACAGGAACTCAAATCGAGTATTGAGAACATAACAAAGCAGCAATATCTCAGGCGCATAACTCACAGGCTCAGGGAGGAGGGAAAGAAGGTAAGGTTTCAGTTCCTCTCGGTGCTTTCGCATGAACTAAAGGCTCCGCTGAATGCTATAGAGGGCTACCTCAGGATGATGCAGGAAAAGCAAACCGGCGAGCTGATTGATGATTATGCAATACCAATTGACAGGTCGCTTCAGCGGATCCAGGGAATGAGAAATCTGATAATGGACCTGCTCGATTTCACGAAGATAAGGTTTGAGAGGAGGGAGGAGAAGCTGCAGGAGGTTGATCTAAAACAGATTGCCTCGAATGCCATTGTCACGGTTCAGCCATATGCCATTCAGAAGGATATCACCATCAACCTTAACGTGAACTGTAACTCACTTGTCACTGCCGATCCGGACGACATGGAGATTGTGTTCAACAATCTGTTGTCGAATGCCGTGAAGTACAATGTTGAAAAAGGCTTCGTGGATATCACCATAAACGGTTGTGAGGAGACGTTTGCGATAGTGTTTACAGATACGGGAATAGGTATAAGGGAAAAAGACATTGAAAGGCTGTTTGATGAATTTGTGAGGATTAAGAATGAGAAGACACGTGATATTGCCGGAAGCGGACTTGGCCTGAGCATAGTGAAGAAGGTAGTGGAGCTGTACAATGGTTCGATATCGGTTGAGAGCACGCCCGATATCGGAAGTACCTTTACCGTAAAACTGCCAAGGTTGATGACGAAACCACAGGCGGCTGAAGTCAATAACAATAAAAATCAGTAATTTAGCTACCAACAAATCAGATAAATATGATTACTAAGAGCACAAGGTTACCGGGTAAGACAGTCGAAAGACTTAGCGAGTACAGAAGAACCCTGCTGGGTTGCCTTTCAGATGGCAAGAACTATATCTATTCTCACGAACTGGCTTCGATGCTGCACATAACCGCGGTTCAGGTAAGACGCGACCTGATGCTGATAGGCTACTCAAGCGTTCTGAAAAAGGGTTATGATGTAAGGGAACTTATCGGGAAAATCGGATCGATTATTGATTCTGACGAGGGTCTGAACGTCTGCGTAATCGGGGTTGGAAACCTGGGCAGGGCTATTACAAGCTATTTCAAGGGGAAGCGGTCAAAACTCAACATAATTGCATTGTTTGACAATGATCAGAATAAGGTAAACAAGGTAATCTGCGGGGTAAAATGTTATGAAACAGCTTTGCTGGGCGAGGTTGTGAAAAATCTGGGGATTACGATATCAATTCTTACCGTTCCACCCGATAATGCCCGCGAAGTTGCCGAAGAGGCTGTGCGTCACGGAATAAAGGGAATTCTGAATTTCACAACTGTTCCTCTGAATGTTCCGTCAGGCGTTTTCCTCGAGGAGTATGACATGACAACATCACTTGAGAAAGTAGCATATTTCGTTAAGGAGAACCTTAAGTAGAGCCTTTACGGAATGAATGTATTTCACAGTTTTGAGGCTGCTGCCGGTATCAGAAATGCAGTAGTCACCACCGGTACTTTTGACGGAGTTCATATTGGACACAAAACCATTCTCAACAGGCTTGGCAAACTGGCAAGGCAGGTTGACGGTGAGTCGGTACTGATAACATTCCATCCTCACCCCAGGGTGGTGCTGTATCCCGAATCGGCCGGTAAGGGGCTTAAGCTGATTAGTTCGAGAGAGGAGAAGATTGAATTGCTGAGAAAAGCCGGACTCGATAATGTACTCATAATTGAGTTCACCATGGATTTTTCGAGAATAACCAGCGAGCAGTTTATCTCGGAATATCTTCACGGTATTCTGAGGGCCAGGGTTGTTGTAGTGGGACATAATCACCATTTCGGATTCAACCAGGAGGGGGATTACAAACAACTATGGAATCTGAGAAGCAGATATGGTTTCGATGCCGAGGAGATTCCAATGCAGGAAGTACAGAATGAGATTGTAAGCTCGACCAAGATTCGTGAAGCAATTACTGAGGGTTATATGCAGCGTGCCAATGCCTATCTCGATCATTACTACATAATTATAGGCGAAGCAGTTCCTTCTGCTGACAGCTTTTCAGGTGCCCCTCTGGCACTGACCAGAATTCCATTGACGGAAATAACAAAACTGACACCGGCATCGGGCATTTACGCGGTAACCGCAGCAGGTGATGCATTCTTTTCTAGGGCGATGGCAATAATTGATAATGCCCGGCCACCGGAAGAGAGGGTATTGATTCACTTGTTCGACTACGACAAAACTATTCCCGGCAAGAGAGTTACCCTCTTTTTTCACAAGAAGATAACCAGCCTTGAAACTGTAATGGACTCACCCAGACCCGATAAGAAGGTTATGACAGCCCTGGATGACATCAGAGAGCTGATTTTCTGAGAAATCTCATTGAATCGGAGCTACCTATTGAATATCTTTGTAATGTTTATTTAGTTTAATTCCATTTTATTGTAATGAAGTTTTTTCCGGAGAAGCTTAGCATACCTGATCGCAGAATGCATCCATTTATTGATCCCGATGAGATATGGAGATACATAAATGAGATGAAGCCCGACAGGGTGAGGGTCAGGGAGATAATATCGAAGTCACTTGCGAAGAACAGGCTGACTCTGGCTGAAACTGCCATGCTGGTTAACACTACCGATAATGATCTTGTGGAGGAGATCAAGGCCGGTGCGAGGGAGCTTAAGGAGAAGGTTTACGGGAACCGGATTGTTCTTTTCGCTCCCCTCTATGTTGGTAACAGGTGCAGCAACAACTGCAAGTATTGTGGTTTCAGGGCATCCAATACCAATGCACTTAGGAAGACACTCAGCGATGAGGAGATTGTGAGTGAGGTTGAAGCCCTGGAAGACAACGGGCAGAAGAGGCTGATACTGGTTTATGGTGAGCATAAGGAGTATTCGGCCGAGTATATTGCTCATACCGTGAGACTTGTATATGGTGTTAAGAAGGGGCAGGGTGAGATCAGGCGTGTGAATATAAATGCAGCTCCCTTTGATATTGATGGGTTCAGGACTATTGGCAAGTCGGGGATAGGCACTTACCAGGTATTTCAGGAGACTTATCATCCAGAGGCGTACACCTGGTATCACCTGGGAGGCAAAAAGGCTGATTATGAGTGGAGGCTGACATCGCTTGACAGGGCACAGGAGGCAGGTATAGATGATGTTGGTATAGGTGCTCTTTTCGGGCTGTACGACTGGAGGTTTGAGGTGCTGGGCCTGGTGAGGCATACAAATCACCTTGAGGCCTGCTATAATATCGGGCCACATACAATCAGTTTCCCCCGTATTAAGGATGCAGCCATGCTTGACATGGATGGGAGGTACATGGTTAGCGATGACGATTTCATGAAGCTGGTGGCTATATTGAGACTGGCTGTGCCCTACACCGGGCTGATACTTACTGCAAGGGAGGATCCGGACGTGAGGCGGGAGGTATTACGTTACGGTGTATCGCAGATTGACGGAGGGACAAAAATTGAACTCGGCTCATATTCCGATATCAGGAATGAAGCCCAGAACCTTAATAAGGAGCAGTTCAAGATAGCTGATGAGCGGTCGCTTGCCGAGGTAATTGATGAGTTGTTGTCGACAGGTTACCTTCCTTCGTTTTGTACCTCCTGCTACCGCATGGGTCGGACGGGTGAACACTTTATGGAGTTCTCGGTTCCCGGCTTTATAAAAAGATTCTGTACACCTAATGCCATTCTTACACTATCGGAATACATATGCGACTATGCCGGGCCCGATCTGGCGGCAAAGGGATGGGCCGCCATTGAAAGGGAGGTCTCTGTCCTTGACCCGGCTGTGGCACAAGCTACCCGCGACAGAATAGATAAGATAAGAAAGGGAGAACGCGATCTCTATTTTTAGGCAACTTACAGTTCAGTAATGATAAAGATAATTGGAATCAGGGTTGTTGACCGGATCAAGGAGACTGGTTTTACACAGAAGATACTTTCGAAATATGCCGGGCTTATTACTACGCGTCTGGGTTTTCATGAACTGAATGATGGCGTATGCAGCCGTGAGGGCTATATACTGCTGCATCTCAAGGGTGATCCGGCAGAGTGGAAAGCGATGAATGAAGAGCTTTTATTGCTGGGTGGTATAGAGGTTCAGGAGATGGTTTTTGTTGACGACAGTGCTGAACCATATCCTGACGGCATCAGGACGAACGATGGTGTGCGGATTCTGGGGGTTCTGATTAAGGACGGAAGCATTAATTCAGTAGAAGTACAGAACCTTCTGACTTTTTACGGATGCTCAATAAGGACCAGGCTCGGGGTGAATGAGCGTCATTTCGGTGAGCCGGCAGGACTGATTCTTCTTGAACTAGCGGGTGCAACCGAAGAGATGGACCGGCTGGAATCTGACCTGCGGTTACTCGACAACTGTATTGTGAGGCGGATGACCTTCGGCCGATAGTAAACTGTCTGAAGATCATCCCGGTTATTCCTCTCTTTGGAGGTACTATCTTATTATGTGCCCGAAGAATATTGAGTTCATAAATATTCTGTCCGATCCGTACCATATGGCCCTGAAATTTGTATTCTCATAAAGTGAGATAACCCTTCCTCCAGAAACATGTGCCGTAGCGAATGCCGATCGTGCAATCCGCTCAACATTCTCCCTGCTTGCATATCCGCTAAGCAGTGGTGTTTCCGTGAACTTTACAGGGGTGTTGAATATGTCGCTTCCCGGTTCGTAGGCAGCTATTCCCTGTTTGAAAACCGGCAGTTCAGACCTGTAATATCCGTAACAGAGCGGGTGTGTCAGATCCATCACCGTATTGAAGATGGTTCCCGGAATGGTATGTGGTGAGACCGGACGGTCGCCGTAGACCGGATTTTCCGGAGATGGATTTCTTACTCCCGGAATGGCCGTGGTGTTTATAAAGTTATTACCTGCAAGCCAGCTATTACCGCCCTTGTAGCCAATTATCACTCCGCCGGCACGGTTCCATCGTCTGAGTGACTCCATACCCTGCTCGGAAATACCGGGTGTTCCGGCCACAATAATAACATTATACCTGTCGGGCGATATTGAATTGAATCTATCTGACGATACCAGTGTTACCGGAATGTTGAAGCGCACGTCGAGCATATGCCATATCTCTCCGGCATCCCTGCTGTTAATACCACCATCTACCATAAGGGCAATTGAAGGCTTGCGAAGAAGTGTGAATTCTGAACTGCCCAGGTCAACGCCGGTATTGGGCGTTAATCCTGTGGTAGTGCCGTATATCTCTGTATTGTATCTGCCGGCCAGTTCCTGAAGGAATCTGTTGAGTTCCTCCCTGCCAGTCGGCTGGTCGTAGGCGTGAATCATTATGGTACCATTAGGGAAACTCTTTTTGAGTCTGCCATCGTCGACAATGAAGGGTTGTGTGGCAACCCTTACCGTTAATCCTGCTTCAAGAATCTGGAAGAGAAGAGAGTAGGAGAGGTAGTCATTCATCTCGAAGAGGTATGCGTAGGTATCGGCTCCTGCCTTAAGCCTGCCTGAATTTACAGGAGGGGCTTCGCTTACGGCCCTCCCTTTTAAACTGGCGGCTGCTTTTGCATCTTTTACCGGTGCGAAGGGGATATTGAACGACATGGCCACGTTCCATGCTGAGATATCGTAGAACCTCATTGTCTCGAACTCGAAGGCTGTCTCGAAGAGAGACCGTATAAACCTGAAGGCAGGTTGTCCGGTTGGTATAAAGAAGCTCTCTTCAGCCCTGAAGGTTATTCCATCGGCGGTAATGTCTTTCTGAAGATGGTAAATCTCAATATGGTGCTGCAGGAGGTGGTCAATAAAGAAAGAGAGTTTCGATTTATCGTCGGGTTCGGAAAAGAGATATCCCTTAACCGGGTGTCTTCCGGCTTCCTCAATTGCAGATATATAGAACTCTCTCTGAAACTCAAGCAGCCGTGTGCGCATCGAAAGTGCTGCATCTGTTGTTGAGAGTGCCATAGTAAACTGATTCCTGATGGCAAAAGGGAATGAGAGGAGCCCTGATGCCACTTCGCGGAGGTGTGATTTCGGACCGGCCTGTTCGATGAGTATACCTATAGAGCCGTGAATATCGGGATATGATGAGCCATAACCGGGATATAGGTTATCAAAAACCTCCTCCTGGAAATAGAGGCTGCCTATCCTGTTGGTATGTTTTGCGTGCCATGTGCCTATCTCTGCTGTCAGTTCATAGTTCTTTTCCGGGACAAGCGGATTGTTGGCCAGCGGATCGCCCGGTTCCCAGAAAAAAGTTGAATTGGCACCCATCTCATGGTGGTCGATAACAATGGTGGGGAACCACCTGTGAAATGCGGCTACCCTGCCGGCGCTCTCAGGGTGTTGAAGCACCAGCCAGTCGCGGTTAAGGTCGAACCAGTAGTGATTGGTTCTTCCCCCGGGCCATGGCTCGCTGAATACTCGGGAGTTGGGATCGGGTACCGGGTCGACGCTCTTATGCATATTTACCCATGCTGAGTGGCGATGGTAGCCGTCGGGATTCAGATTGGGATCGATCAGGATTACCGTATTTGCCAATAGATTGTCGAAATCACTACCCATGCCTGCAACAAAGTGGTAAGCGGCAACAAGAGATGCATTCTGAGCACTCGATTCGTTACCATGCACGCCATAGGCCAGTTTAATTATTACCGGCATATTTTCAATATCGAGAGATGGTGATTGTGCTGGATCTCTCAGCATCAGGTGGCGCTGCCTTATTCTCTCAATGTTTTTTATATTCTCCGGTGAGCTTATTATCAGGTCGCCCAAAACCCTCTGTTCGTGACTTCGGCCGTACTCCTCCCAGATGGCCCGGTCTGATATCCTTGCCAGCTCTTTCATGTAGAGAATAAGATTGTCGTGGGTTACGTGCCACTCACCCACCTCATGACCTATAATGACGGCAGGTACGGGTATGGCCGGATTGTAATTTACATTTTCCGGCAGGTAGTAACTCAGAGGAGTTTGCCCACCCAGTATAAGTGAGAATGCAATCAGCTGAATGATGATTGTGATTCGCTTCATAGGTCTCTATTTTAGTTCTGGTTGTTTTTCCTGCTTTCTTCTGGTGTAGTGGAGGGAGTCACCCCATTCGCCGTAGCCGATGTCTGCATTCGCCACACCAAGCCTGGCCTCGAGGCATCCCTTGCAATCCTCAGCCGAATCGTCAGTGCATGGCTTGTTCTCGTATAGCTTGTAGCTGTCACGGTATTTCCCGGGAGTTATATTGGGCATAATTATATTTGCACCAACCATAATTCCTTTCTCGCGACCCATCGGATCGATGGCCTGCAGCGCGGTAGCCGCTGCAATATTGATGTCTTTCATTACTATACGCAGAACCGCGATCATCTTAAGGGAAAGGTCGAAGCGATCCATAAGCGGCATCAGCGAGTCTTTCCTGGCAATCAGCGGAGTGTCTGCATGCTCGATGTAGGGTCCCATCCCGCACATGTCGATATCCATATCCCTCATGAACTCAATATCTGATGCCAGATTGTCAATGGTCTGCCATGGAAGGCCTATCATTACTCCGGTTCCGGTCTGATAGTCCAGCTTCTTAAGCGTCTTCAGGCACTCCACCCTGCGGTTGAAAAGATGATGACCATCATCGGGGTGCAGTTTACTGTATAGTTCGGGGTCGGATGACTCAATCCTCAGAAGATACCTTCTTGCTCCTGCCTCCATCCATCTGCGGTAAACATCTTCAGTCTGCTCACCCAGTGAAATTGTTATTCCCAACTGGCCCTTTGTCATCTCCATGATCCTCCTGAGGAGGTTCTCGACCCTGTTGGCAAAGGCATCTCCTTCAATTTCTCCCGACTGGAGCGCCAGCGATGCATAGTTGTTTTCCCAGGCGAAGCGGGCCGCAGCGATTATCTCTTCATCTGAAAGATTATACCTTTCAAGGTTTTTGTTGCCTTTCCTGATGCCGCAGTAGTAGCAATTCTTGCTGCAAATATTTGAGAACTCAACCAGTCCGCGGTAATAGACTTTCCTTCCTACATACCTGTCCCTGATTTCGGCTGATTTCCTGAAGAGAAGCTTCCTCTCTTCCTTCTCTGATGAGAGCATGTAAATTATATCATCACGGGAGTGATGTTCGCGTTCGAGTATATCACTTAAATTTGTTGTCATTTCAGAATGATTGTTTTGATGAGTCAAAAATATTCAAAAAAACAAGATCGGTTCACAATTGTGAGATTTAACATAATACTGAACGATCTGCGGGTTTTATCACTATTATTGCAACACCGGGGTTATTAACACAAAGAAAATGGTAAAGCCGATTACACGGATTTTGTTTGTTCTGATCTTCTTTACGGCTGGATGTGCACGAGATAATCAACCTATCGGAGGGCTGAAAATACCCTCCAGGGATTTGCAGGCTGAGTCGGGATCGGAGTTTATGGCACGGATTGAAGGACTTCCTCCAGCAGAGAGAGAAGAGGAGATATTCATGGCTGTCTCATCGGGTAATATCCCCGCTTTTCTAAGGAAACAGGTTACCCTCGATGCTGTTTTTACCGATGCTGAGGGTAAAGAGCACCATGTTCAGTACCAGGTTATGCCTGATTACCTGGCTGTTGGCAGTGATCTTGATTTCTGTCGTATACCAATGAATCCGCATACGGCACAACGTCTTGCTACCCTGTTCGGGGCATCGCTTCCCACTGCCGGGATCAGCGACCATATCTATGAGAATGCTGAGGTAAAACTGGCACCCTTCAACTACATTCCTGCCGGCAACGCGAACGAACTTGTGCCGAAGTTTCGCGACCATAACGAGCAGATAGAGAGGCAGTTCAGTGAAGCTGGAGGTAAGAGAGGGCAACTCACGGCCGGCATTAAGAAGGATGTTATCCTGTCTGCTGTGATCTCAGAGAAAAGAGACAGGGTTGTAATCTACGGCTGGCACAAGCCTGACGGAAAGCCAATACAACCTGTGTACAGCGGGCATATCGACTGGTATGTCGATTACAGCCACGGCATAAGACTGGTGAATGACAGGGTTCTGGTAGATGGCAAACCTGCATCGCTGGGAGCAATATTGCAGCATCCGGTGCTTTTCAGGCTCTTCAGCAATGAGGATCGGAGAATGGAGCAATCGGTCTATATCAGAGCCGGGGGTCTCTCTTTTGACAGTCACCTGAAGTAAATGATTATCATTTCGAACTTTGTTTTTATGTTAATTTAGTATGAAACCTCAGCACCTTTTATGCAATTTGTAAGATGAATCTCTGGAAGTTAATACTGATATTGCTTGGAACCATATCTCTCGGAGCTGGGATAATCGGGATAGTATTGCCCGGATTGCCCACAACGCCTTTCCTGCTGCTTACTGCAGGATTATATATGAGAAGCTCTGACAGGCTCTATAACTGGCTCTTATCGACCAGTATCTGCGGCAAGAGGATAAAAAGATGGCAGGAGAAGAGGGGCATGACGCTGCGAGAGAAGGTGTTGACCATTTTAATGATGTGGTCGATGATTTGTGTCTCTGTAATATTCCTGCTTTCATCAACAAGCGGAAGGGTTACCGTTGTTATCCTTGGAGTTGCGGGAACCCTGGTCATGGGGTTTATTGTCAGAACGATCAGAGATTGATACTATGGCCGTTTATGCCCCTGACCTTATTTGCTGCTTCGATTATCAGTAATGCTGTCTCTTCAGGAATTGCAGTCGTTGTGTCAACTATGGTTACATCTCCCGTATTCCATCTTCTTGACGCTTTCTTTACAAGACTCCTGCGCACGCTCCACACATGCACCGCATCTGATGAGGCGGTTGCGTTTTCAATGGCGTTGTACCATCCTTTACCGCTTATTTCAAGGGGCCCTACCTCATCGATTACAATAACTGCTGCCCCTGAAGAGGCTGCCTCACGTATTATTTCGTCTCCTGTCTGAAGGGCTTCCCTGCTGAACCAGAACCTTCCCTGCCTGATCATACCCGGCCTCTCAACTGTACTGCAGAGTTCAACTCTCTTTTCTGAAGCAATCCCTGTAAGCTTAAAACCTATCCTTGTTTCACTCTCGTGAATGCCTTCCGATATAAAACCGGCGGGATTGATCGCTCTCTCATTCAATATACTAATAATCTCCTTCAGGAAGGTTGTCTTTCCCGACAGTCTGTCTCCGGTCATTATGAATATATGTGGTCTTCGGTTGTTCTCTGTTTCGAGAACCGGAAGAAGCAACTCAGCCGTGTGAAAAAGAGTTCCGAATGAGTGTTTTCTCTTTTTGAGAAGTTCGTTGGGGGCCGGTAACCGTGATATTACTGATGGAAGCGCAGCGAAGGCAAGCGATAGTGACTGGTACAGATTTGCAAGTCCCCGGTTGTAGAGCACTGTTTTTATGAGAGGGTTTTTCATTTCAGCGCTCACAGCAGCGAATCCTGTAATCACCACCATTGCCCTCCATATCATTTTGAAACCAGCCACCATGCCTGTCGGATCAAGAATATGGACACCTGACAGCGAGTTCCACAGGAAAGCCGACAGGAAAGCTATTATTGCAAACTGAATCCATACTCCGGGCTTCTTAAGCTTCCTTGCCGCGTTTCTGTAATAAATGAAAACGAAGATTATATAAAGTGCACCGAAAGTGACGGCAATGCTGAGGTGCGACATATTCAGCAGCGCCAGGGATGCAACAATCATAACAACATTGGCCATCAGCGAAAACAGAGAATACCTGTCACCTGAAGTATGAGAAAAGAGCGAATTTTCTGACCCATGTTCAAGGGTGACGCCCGGGTCCGGAATCTTTTGCTTCGATATGTATAATCTGCCGGCAATGTAACCACCGGAGGCTGCAAGCATACCGGCGCCCAGGTAAACACCGGAGATCATTAAGAGCAGAACTTCCGGACGGTCCGTTTCAAAGCCTGTCTGCCTTACGGCAAAGCTATATAGGTCGGCCGCAATTCTTACCAGGTCGAAACCGTAGAGGATAAGCAGAGTGGCAATTTTGTGTATGAGGGTACTGAAAACAGCAATTGCTCCTCCTGCCAGGTAGCCGGTCAGGTTTCTCCCGAGGAGCCTGATCGTGGTCTCAAGAAGTATAGCCTCGAGCATTATACCTGTCATTGGTCCGATTATAACAGCGCTTGGCGATACCGATTTCATTAACCCGCATATTATACCTGCCCTCCATACCAGTCCGCGTTCATTCCATACCTGAAGGAATCCGACCATAAGGTATACACTCATAACAGCCAGTATTGTACCGGAAAATGGCACCCTCAGATTGTGCAGGAAACTGCCGATTATAATCTCAAGCGATGCCCAAATGCTTCCCGCAACTGCAGCCTTCATCCATACCGGGCCGGCAGGCTGGAACGGAATTGTTCTTATGGCACTCTTCATTCTTTCCCTGTCAGGCCGCAAAAATAGGGAATTCCGGTGGTAAAATGAAAGGATGGCCGGAACGGGCTGCTGCCGGTATCGGGTTCCCGGTTCCCGGTTCCCGAAGAGTGATAATACATATTTGGAAGTATTAAGAATCTTTCTATCTTTCGCTGTTGGTAACAAAGAATGGACTTGAGATTAAGTATTTATATTTCAGAGAAATATCTCTATAATATAGCCGAGAATGTCGGGTTTCTGAAGCGTTTTTCAGGGTTGTAACAGCCGGGTGAAGTCAACCTGCGGAAAGAGTAATAAATTTGCATTACCCGATAACAAACCAACATGATAAATCAAAAACTATTGAATCCCCGCAGCATAGTTGTTGTGGGTGGTTCGGAGGATAAGACAAAACCAGGGGGCAAGGTTCTTAAGAATCTTATTGATAATGCTTTCAGTGGTAATCTGTATGTTGTTAACCCGAAACTCGACATCGTCCAGGGTATTAAATCATACCGCGAAGTAAATCTGCTTCCCGAAACCGATCTGGCCATAATTGCCATAGCAGCGGCTCATTGTCCGTCAACTGTATCGGTGCTGGCCCGCCAAAAGGGTACAAAAGCATTTATAATACTCTCAGCGGGGTTCAGTGAGGAGGGAGAAGCGGGGGCGCGACTGGAACGGGAGGTGGCAGAGATAATCGACTCGGTTGGTGGGTGCCTTATCGGACCGAATTGCATTGGGTTCCTGAACAGCAACTATAGCGGGGTGTTTACCACGCCAGTTCCACGGCTCGACGCCATGGGTATAGATTTTATCTCAGGATCGGGTGCCACAGCGGTGTTTATTATGGAGTCGGCTATTCCGAACGGGCTTACCTTTTCGTCGGTATATTCGGTTGGTAACAGCGCACAAACCGGTGTGGAGGAGGTTCTGGAGTACATGGATGAGAATTACATCCCCGGAGAAAGTCCTGCCGTGAAGCTGCTATACATGGAAAGCATCAGAAAACCCTCCAAACTTCTGAAGCATGCTTCTTCGCTGGTAAACAAGGGTTGCAGAATTGCGGCAATCAAGGCCGGCAGTTCGGAAGCCGGTATCCGCGCTGCATCGTCACACACGGGTGCCCTTGCCAGCTCCGATATGGCAGCTGATGCCCTGTTCAGGAAGGCCGGCATAATAAGGTGTTACAGCAGGTCAGAGCTGGCTGCGGTTGCTTCGGTACTGTTTCATCCGCTTCCCGCTGGCCGCAGGATAGCAATCATCACCCATGCGGGGGGACCGGCGGTTATGCTTACCGACGCATTATCGGAGGGAGGCCTTGAAGTGCCCCGTTTTGAAGGCCGGGCCGCCGAACAGCTGCTCACCAGGCTGTTCCCGGGCTCATCGGTTGCCAATCCCGTCGACTTCCTCGCTACCGGTACCGCAGAGCAGCTGGGACATATAATTGATGCTTGCGAAAACGACTTCAGCAACATCGATGCAATGGTGGTGATATTCGGCAGTCCGGGCCTTTTCCCGGTATTCGATGTGTACGAACTGCTTGACAGTAAGATGAAAACATGCCGTAAGCCTATCTATCCTGTCCTGCCATCAATAATAAACGTGAAAGAAGAGATTTCGGAGTTTCTCTCAAAAGGCAGAATCAACTTTCCCGACGAGGTTGTATTTGGCCGGGCTCTGGCGAAAGTGATGGCAGTTGAAAGACCTGCCATACCCGGGAATGTCAGTTTAAGCATTGATACCGCCGCAGCCAGAAGCGTAATTGATTCCTCACGGGATGGATACCTGGCACCATCTGCTGTTTGCAGCCTGCTCGATGCAGCCGGCATAAGCAGGGCAGCGGAGGAGAGTGTCGCCGGCGCTGATGAAGCAATAGCTGCAGCTACGAGGATAGGCTTTCCGGTTGCGATGAAGGCTATTGGGCCCGTACATAAGTCTGATGCCGGCGGGGTGATTCTTGGAGTCATTGATAATGAAATGGTTGCAGACAGTTTTAAGCGCCTTATGATGATTAATGGGGCAACGGGTGTGGTGGTACAGAAGATGCACAGCGGCACTGAGCTATTCGCGGGTGCCAAAAAGGAAGCCGGTTTCGGACACCTGGTAATGGCAGGTATGGGGGGTATCTTTATAGAGGTTCTGAAGGATTTCAGCACGGCTCTTGTACCGGTAACCGTTTCAGAGGCGGCCGGAATGATAAGGTCGCTGAAGAGTTACCCCCTTGTAAAGGGAATAAGGGGACAGAAGGGTGTAAATGAGAAACTCCTTGCCGAAACAATAGTAAGGCTCTCGGCGCTTCTCGAGTCGGTGCCCGAGATTGAAGAGATGGACCTGAACCCTTTGCTCGGAACCGATACCGGAATTGTTGCGGTCGATGCAAGGATAAGGATTTCACATAATCAGGATATCAAAAGAAAATGAAAAGGTCAGATCTACTTTTTGCAGTGGCGATTGCCGGCCTGTTTCTTCCGTTCATACTTTCGGAAAAGATCTACTTGATATACGCAGATTTCAACGCTTCGCACGGTTTCTCCACAAGTTTCCTGAAGTTTGCAGTTCTGGCGACGGCAGGTGAGATGCTGGGCCTGAGAATCAGAACCGGAAGCTACAACCACAGGGGGTTCGGCATTCTGCCGAGGGCTTGCGTATGGGGATTGCTGGGCCTTTCAATCATGGCAGCCTTTATGATTTTCGGTCAGGGTGTTCCGGCGGTACTGGTATATTTTGGGGTTGAAGATGCCCGGTCGGTGATGGAGGGGCCCCTTACATTTACCCGTGTTCTGGTGGCATTCTCAATCAGTTTCTTTATGAATCTGATTTTTGCCCCGGTTATGATGACCCTTCACAAGGTAACCGATACCCATATAATTAACAATGGCGGAACCATGGCCGGTTTGTTCAGAAGAACCGATGTAGCCGGCATACTGGGAAGCATTAACTGGAAGGTGCACTTTGGTTTTGTTCTCCGAAGGACAATACCCCTCTTCTGGATACCGGCTCATACCATCACCTTCCTTCTTCCGGAAGGATTCAGGGTGCTCTTCGCAGCACTGCTTGGGATTGTCCTTGGTGTGATTCTGGCTTTTGCAGCACGGTCGGGAAAGTGATTAACAGCACATTTATATGATTTTTTAATTTGTATCTTGTAAACCCATTTTCGAAAATGCAGACACCTATCGATCAGAGAATAGTACAGGAGAAGATAAGGGAGATCGACCTGCCTGATCTGGCTAAAGCAAGCATCAGGGAGATTGTCAAGCTTGTCAACCAGATAGAAAGGGCCAGCGGCAAGAAGTTTATCAGGATGGAAATGGGAGTTCCGGGGCTGCCACCTGCACGGATTGCCATAAAGGCTGAAAAGAAGGCACTCGATGCAGGCGTTGCCTCCATCTACCCCTACATTGAAGGCATAAGGCCCCTGAAGGAAGAAGCTGCACGTTTTGTAAAACTCTTTATGGATGTTGACGTGAAGCCTGAAGGGTGCGTTCCCGTTGCGGGCTCGATGATGGGCGCAATGGCCTGTTTCCTGGTGGCAAACAGAAATGATTCAAACCGGGAGGGAACACTCTTTATCGATCCCGGGTTCCCGGTACAGAAGCAGCAGATACGTATGCTGGGCCAGGACTACCGTACTTTCGATGTGTACAATTACCGGGGCAGCAGGCTGAAGGATAAGCTTGAGTCATATCTGGCTACGGGGAAGGTGTCGACAATACTCTATTCCAACCCCAACAATCCGTCATGGATATGCTTTACCGGTGAGGAACTTGAGATTATAGGAACACTTGCACAGAAGTATGATGTAATTGTGATTGAGGACCTTGCATATTTCGGGATGGATTTCCGTAAGGATTATTCGGTACCGGGTGAGCCGCCGTTCCAGCCGACAGTTGCCCGTTACACCGACAAGTATGTACTTCTTGTCAGCAGTTCAAAAATATTCAGTTATGCCGGGCAAAGGGCAGCAGTGCTGGTGATGTCAGACGAGCTTTATGCCTCCAGGTATCCCGATCTTTTGAGATATTACACATCTGACAGCTTCGGTCATGCGATGATATACGGCGCCCTCTATGGTCTGTCGTCGGGAATTGCCCACACGGTGCAGTATGGTCTTGCCGCGGTACTGAAGGCCTCCAATGACGGGGAGTACAGGTTCCTGCACGAAGTAAATGATTACAGGGAGAAGGCCGCCGTGATGAAAAAGCTGTTTATTGGCAATGGTTTCAGCATTGTTTACGACCGCGACCTGGATGAGCCGCTGGCCGATGGGTTCTATTTTACAATTTCATACCCCGGGATGAGCGGGGGTGAATTACTTGAGAAACTGCTTTATTACGGAATAAGCGCAATAACACTTGATATAACCGGAAGTGAGAGAACGGAGGGGCTCCGTGCATGTGTTTCGCTGGTAAGCCGCGACCAGTTTGCCGAGCTCGAGAGCAGGCTTAAGGCATTCCACAGGGATTATCCACTTAACAACAAACATAATTAGAGTAAGAGATGGCAAAGATAAGAGGAGTAATTGTAGTAAACATTGAGAAATGCAAGGGATGCGAGGTTTGTGTTGTGAACTGTCCCACCCACACAATCGCCCTGGCCAGGGAGGTTAACGGCAAGGGCTACAACTACGCATACGCGGCCACACCCGAAGCATGTATCGGATGCGCCAATTGCGCAATGGTTTGCCCCGACGGTGTAATAACCGTCTATAAAACAAAAATATAAGTCAGAGTAAAACGATAACCCGATAACAATAATGGAAAAGGAATTGCGATTAATGAAGGGCAACGAGGCAATAGCCGAAGCTGCCATTCGGGCCGGTTGCGACGGTTACTTCGGTTACCCCATCACTCCGCAGAGTGAGATACTGGAGTACCTAATGGAGGAGAAGCCGTATGAACGCACCGGGATGGTTGTACTGCAGGCCGAGAGCGAGGTTGCAGCAATAAACATGGTTTACGGAGGGGCCGGGTGCGGCAAGAGAGTGATGACATCGTCTTCTTCACCCGGTATAAGCCTTAAGCAGGAGGGCCTCACATACATAGCCGGAGCAGAGCTCCCCTGCCTTGTTGTGAATGTTGTAAGGGGCGGTCCCGGACTGGGTACCATTCAGCCCGCACAGTCTGACTACTTCCAGGCGGTGAAGGGTGGAGGGCACGGCGATTACAGGCTTATAGTACTTGCCCCGGCTTCGGTTCAGGAGATGGCCGATTTCGTTGAAACGGGTTTCGAACTGGCTTTTAAATACCGGAATCCCGTAATGATACTCTCCGACGGAGCTATTGGCCAGATGATGGAGAAGGTTTACCTGAACCCACAGAAGGAGCGGTCAGCCGAAGTTCCCCAATGGGCCACTACCGGTAAACCTGCAACAAGGGAAAGGAACATAATCACATCACTTGAACTCGACTCGATGAAGCAGGAGAAGTTCAATCACAAGCTGCAGGAGAAGTACAGAATGATTGAGGAGAATGAAGTGAGGTTTGAGGAGTTTCAGACCGACGATGCTGAGTACCTCATTGTAGCCTACGGAAGCAGCGCCCGCATTTCGCAGAAGGCGTTGCAGCTTGCAAGGGCTGAGGGCATAAAGGCAGGGCTCCTTCGCCCCATTTCGCTTTTCCCGTTCCCGAAGAAGCGTCTGAATGAACTGGCTGGCAGGGTTAAAGGTATGCTGACGGTTGAAATGAGCGCCGGCCAGATGGTTGAAGATGTTATGCTGTCGGTTTGCGGCAAGGTCCCCGTCAGGCATTTTGGCAGGATGGGAGGTATTATACCCACACCGGAAGAGGTTGTTGAAAACCTCAAATCAAAAATCATAGGAGGCTAAGCTATGTCAGAAGTATTTGATCCAAAGACTATTATAGATAAGAATAACCTTGCCTACAGCAGGAGTGAGGTTATGACCGACAACACACTCAGTTATTGCCCGGGTTGCGGTCACGGAACCGCCCACAGAATACTGGCCGAGGTAATCGGGGAGGCCGGGCTGCAGGATAAGACGATCGGGGTTTGTCCGGTAGGATGTTCAGTACTCATGTACAATTTTATGAATATTGACATGCAGCAGGCTGCTCACGGAAGGGCTCCGGCTGTAGCCACGGCGATAAAAAGGCTGTTGCCCGACAGGTTTGTCTTCACCTACCAGGGTGATGGCGACCTTGCCGCTATAGGCACGGCTGAAACAATCCATGCATGCAACAGAGGGGAGAATATCCTGATAGTATTTGTCAACAATGGTATCTACGGAATGACCGGCGGCCAGATGGCACCAACAACCCTTCCGGGAATGAAATCATCTACCTCACCGCATGGCAGGGATGTGAAAATAATGGGTAATCCATTGAAAATGACCGATATAATTGCCACATTGCCCGGCACCTTTTATGTTACACGCCAGAGTGTTCATACTCCGGCCGCTGTTCGAAAGACAAAGAAGGCAATCAGGAAGGCGGTTGAATATCAGCTGGCAGACAAGGGTACCTGTTTCATAGAAATTGTATCGAACTGTCCTTCAGGATGGAAAATGACACCGGTGGAGTCGAACAGGTGGATGGAGGAGCATATGTTCCCGTATTACCCGCTGGGTGATTTAAAGGTTCCGCAGGAGTAGTCAGTAACAAGGAAAAAAAGAATGCAATGACAGAAGAGATATTAATAGCAGGATTCGGCGGACAGGGAGTATTGTCGATGGGTAAGATAATGGCCTACTCGGGGGTGATGCAGGACCTCGAGGTAAGCTGGATGCCATCGTACGGGCCCGAGATGAGGGGCGGCACCGCCAATGTGATTGTGATACTCAGTGATGAGAGGATTAGTTCGCCAATAATCAGAAAATTTGACACGGCCATAATACTTAACCAGCAATCGCTCGACAAGTTTGAGAAGAGTGTTAAGCCTGGCGGAATACTGATTTACGACAGCAACGGCATAACCCGCCATCCCTCAAGGAGTGACATTACCATCTACAGGATTGACGCTGCCGAGGAGGCAGCCAGAATGCAACTCAGCAAGGTGTTCAATATGGTTGTGCTCGGGGGGTTCATGAAGGTAAAACCCATCATAAAGATGGAGAATGTGGTCAAGGGACTCAGGAAGTCGCTGCCCGAACGGTACCATAATCTTATACCTATGAATGAGCAGGCGGTGCAGCGGGGAATGGAGATAATAGTGAAAGCCGATATCTGAATTAAGATTTAAAAGGCATGCGAAGCGAAGTCCCGTACCGAAGGTCGGGAGAGCATGGAGCACAGATGGAAGCCCCGCTATGCCACTAAATCATTAAGCCGCTACGCCACTTTCAACCAGCAACCAGCAACCAGCAACCTATTTGTAGAACCCCTCTCTCTCAATATGTTCCCACACCCCGTGAGGGAGGAAATGGCGTACATCCTTTCCTGCTGAGACAGCATTGCGTATGAACGTGCCCGATACTTCCATCACCGGAGCCTTTACCCTATGAATCCTTGCCGTTTCAAGTATCTTATCCAGTTCGATGCAGTCGGGTTTTTCAGCGCCGGGTCGTGGATAAACATAAATATCACATGATCTGGTCAGTTCTTCAGCATTCTTCCACTTATGGAGTGTGTAGAGGTTGTCTTCACCCATGATAAGAGAGAATTTTTCGCGGGGGCTGCGTTCCTTCAGCCATGCGAGGGTATCGATGGTATAACTGGGAACAGGTAATCTGAATTCGATATCGGATGCTGCAATCCTGTCACTGTCACCGGCAACTGCAATCTCCACCAATTTTAGCCGGTCGTACCCCGAAAGAAGGCTTTTTTTAGACTTCAGTGGATTGTGAGGGCTTACGATGAACCATATTCTATCGATGGGTGTGTACTCCAGTAACCAGTTGGCAATTGCCATATGGCCAATGTGAATGGGGTTGAAAGAACCGAAGTACAATCCAGTTTCCATTTTGCCTATTGGTTGAGAAATTCATTAATAAGCTTCAATACTTCATTGCAGGCTGTATGGAGGTCATCATTAACCACTATCTCGTCAAACTTACCGGCAAACCCGATTTCCTCAACCGCCTTTTCAACCCTCATCCTTATTTTGTCGTCACCATCCTTGCCCCTGTATCTCAGCCGTTTCTCAAGTTCTGCAACTGAAGGTGGCATAATGAAGATTGACAGGGCTTTATCGTTATAGATATTCTTAATGCTTATCCCGCCCTTTACGTCGACATCGAAGATAATGTTCATTCCCCGGTTCCATATTCTCTCCACTTCGCTTTTCAGGGTTCCGTAATAATGGCCCGGGTAAACCTCTTCCCACTCAACAAACCTGTCGGCCTCAATCTCCTTCCTGAAATCACCGGTACTCATAAAGTAGTAGTCACTGCCGTCGGTTTCACCCTTTCGCGGTGCCCTGCTGGTAGCCGAAACAGAGAAACCCAGCGTTGCGATGTTTTCCATGATATGTTTCACTATCGTGGTTTTACCTGCTCCCGATGGTGCCGAAACAATTATCATTTTCCCGCTCATGGCCGGTGGGTTTTATAGTACATTCATTGACTGTTCCTTTATCTTCTCAAGTTCTTCCTTCATCATCACTACCAGTTTCTGAATTGACGCGTTGTTGGCTTTCGACCCTATTGTATTTATCTCGCGGCCCATCTCCTGGGCTATGAAGCCGAGGGTACGACCGTTTGCATCGGCGGAACCCAGGGTTTCGGTAAAATAGTCGCAATGCTTCCGCAATCTTACCTTTTCCTCATTTATATCAAACTTTTCGAGGTAGTATATCAGCTCCTGTTCTAACCTGTTCTGGTCGGGTGTAATCTGGCTGTTCAGTTCCAGAATTGAGGAGGTAAGCTTTTCCCTTATCCTGGTAATCCTCTCCTTTTCATAAGGCTCAACACTTTCCAGATAATCAAGGATCTTAACCACTGAACCTGCCATATCGTTTTCAAGAGCCTTTCCTTCCCCGGCCCGGTAATCATCGAGTGAAACCAGAGCTGCACCTATTGCGTATTTCAGGGCAATCCATTCTTCCTCAGGCAGTTCCGGTTTTTCCGACTTAACCGATTCGGGAAGCCTCATAATTATCTGCAGCAGTTGTGTATCATCAGGGGCAACCCCCAGTTCACCTGCTATTTCGCTGAGCTGGCTGAAGTAATTCTTAACTGACTTTCTGTTGATGTTGGCGTGCATCTCCTCATCGAACTGGTCGAGTGTAATGATTACATCAACTTTTCCCCTTCCGGCCGACTGGCTTATGATATTTCTGATATCGATCTCTTTCTCCCTGTAGATCCACGGAATCTTTGTGTTGATATCGAGTTGTTTACTGTTAAGTGACTTAATTTCAACAGTAATCTTCTTCTGGTCAGTTTCGGTCACGGCCCTGCCGTAACCCGTCATTGATCGGACCATTGCGTTGTGTAATTGATTTACCAGACAAAGGAAACCAAATTCGACAATGAATCAAAGGCTGTAACTACAATCTTTCAAGTTCAGCTGTGAAATGGCGCATAATGGGAGCCTCCGTTTTAATCCGGAGTCCCTTTTCTATTGTGTCTCTCCTGTTGAACACATTTATTATGGCCGCTGCAACATACCTCATATGGTTGTCGGAGTAAACCCTTCGGGGTATTGCGAGTCTTACCAGTTCAAGGGCCGGGAACCTGTTTTCCCGTGTTACCGGGTCGCGGTCGGCCATAATGGCTCCGATTTCAACACCCCTGATTCCCCCTTCAATATATACTTCAACAGCAAGGGTCTGGGCAGGAAACTGTTCTCTGGGGATGTGGGGCATAAACTTCAGAGCATCGATGAATACTGCATGCCCGCCGAAAGGTTCCTGAACCGGTACACCGGCCTCCTTCAGAAGGGAACCCAGAAGGTGTACCTGCCGTACACGCGCTTCGAGATACTCAAATTCGGTTCCCTCATAAAGGCCCCTGGCCAGGGCGTTCATATCGCGTCCCGACATTCCTCCGTAAGTGACATAGCCTTCAAACATGATATTGAAAACCGAGGCCCTGCTGTATAGCTCGCCGCTTCTCATTGCAATAAAGCCGCCCATGTTGACAATGGCATCCTTTTTCGAGCTCATTGTCATTCCGTCGGCACAGGCAAACATCTCTGCAACTATCTCGCGGATGGTCTTGTTTTGCTGGCCGGCTTCCCTTGTCCTGATAAAGTAGGCGTTTTCGGCAAACCGCGCAGAATCGAAGAATACAGCGATTCCGTGTTTATCGGCCAACTGTCTCACTTCCTTCATGTTGGCAAGACTTACGGGCTGTCCTCCGGCAGTGTTGTTGGTAATTGTGACCAGTATGAACGGAATCTTTTCCCTGCCATGTTCAAGGATGGTTTTTTCAAGCTTCCCTGTATCGACATTCCCCTTGAAAGGTGCAGCGATGGTGGTGTCGAAGGCCTCGTTAACGGTACAGTCGATCGCCGTTGCCTTGCGAAACTCTATATGCCCCTTTGTTGTATCGAAGTGCGAGTTTCCGGGTATTACATCGCCCTCCTTAATAAGAACCGAGAAGAGGACGTTCTCAGCTGCCCTTCCCTGATGCGTGGGGAGGAAATATTCAAAACCCGTGATATCACGGATGGCATTCTTCAGATTATAATATGATGATGCGCCGGCATAACTCTCATCGCCCAGCATCATGGCCGACCATTGGCTGTCGCTCATGGCTCCCGTGCCTGAGTCGGTCAACAAATCAATTGTTACCTGTGACGACCTGAGACTGAAAAGGTTATAATGCACCTCCCTTATCCATGATTTTCTATTCTCAAGGGTGCTGATATTGACCGGTTCGGTCATTTTTATCTTATAAGGTTCAATAAATGGCAGGTTCATAACGGAATGCTTTAAAACAGAAAACTGAGAATGTAGATTGACAAATGAAATGATTAGTTTGGCTCTGAATGAGATTGCCCTGCTGTGAATTCGTCTCGCTTTTTGATATTGCGGTATATCTGTAAAGCCAGAAAATCCGTTCTTAATGATAAAGCCATTGGGTGATAGAAATATTTTCGTAAAATTACCATCATTCAATGAGAAATAAAAATCGGTGAAATACAAATGAAAGACCATATGACCAGAAACATAATCAGGGCAATGCTGATGGCGGTGCTGTTGCAGTCTTCACTCCTGATTGTCAACTCTCAGATAAAGGAGGTGGTTACGGTTCCTGTTAAGATCGATACTGCTTCGCTGAAGGGAATTGATCCTGAGGTTCTTCAGGAATTCAGCCAGATAAGGTTCAGCCACCCCGACGCAGTCAGTTTTCTTCAGAGGAAATACAGGGCTGAGAACTGGAAGGATGCCAGAGATCCTTTGCGCCAGTATATCAACATGCTTGTCTACTATTCCACACATGAACGTGAGATGGATGTTGCAGGTTATCTGTCGGCCTATCCGTATGATTCCATAAAGATACCGGCGAGCAGTTTTTATGTATGGGATACAATACGAATAAGGTTTCCTGCAGGGCACGATCGCGACTCGGTTGCAATCTCGGTAATGGAGAAGGCGCTTGCAGCGAAGGACACTGTTGCAGGGCAGGAGAAATACGACCATCGGAGGATAATGGCCTCGCTGGGACAGAATCTGTTAATTCAGGGCGACACCCTGCTGCTGGTACTGGTTGATACCCTGACTGAGGTCAGTTCATCATCAGCCTCGTTTCCTTTCCGGAGCTACAGACATCCTTTTACCGGCGACTCCATTGAAGCTGCTGTAAGTGAGCTGGTGGGTTATCTGTCGGCACGTGATTCTGCAATTCTCACACTAACGGGTACGGCCAGCATTGAGACTCCCTTTGTGCTAAATTCGGCCACGGGCCAGTTTGTAAGATTCTGGCTCAGGAATGAATATGACGATTCGGTAACGGTGTGGGTAGGTAGTCCCGCCTACAATACATTAGGCCTCTACCTTGAGAACAACATTATGTTCAGGCGGCCGGTGAGGTCGAGCACCATTGGCGATGCAAGTGTTAATGCCCCCGCCATCGACAACAGGGCCCTGAAGAAGGTTCAGACTGTTTACGTAAAGCCTGATTACTGGAGGATTACCTCTGAACTCTCATCAGTGCTGAACCAGGCCTACCTTACGAACTGGGTTAAAGGCGGGGAGAGCAACATATCATCGGTTTTTGACTTCACCATAAATGCCAACTACCTGAACAACCCGAAAAAGTTGCTCTGGTACAACCAGGGCAGGTTTAAGCATGGCTTTATATGGTCGCTGGATAACGGACTAAGGAGGAATGCCGATCTTGTTGAGGTTACCTCAAAGCTCAACTACAAGGCCTTCGGAAAGTTTGACTTCAGCGGAACCATGCTATTCAAGACACAGCTTGCCGAGGGATATACTTATCCGAAAGACAAGGATCCTGTTCTGGTTTCCCGGATTCTCAGTCCGGCAAGCTTCACCATCGGTCTGGGTCTTGATTACAAGCCAAATAAGGAGACCTCATTCAATGTCGCCCCAATATCATATAAAGGTACGTTTGTTATGGATACTGCCACCGTTGACCAGAAGAAGTACGGGATACCTGTTGACCGGAAGGCCAGGCATGAACCGGGTGCGAGTGTGCTGATCAACCACAAGTTCAAGCTGTTTGATAACGTTAATGTCTCAAACAGGTTACATTTTTTTACCAACTACATTGATAAACCGCAGAATGTTGATATTGACTGGGAATTAATTGCCACGATGAGCCTTAACTGGTTTACCGATGTACGTCTGAATACCCATCTGATTTATGATGACAATACAAAGACTACGGTATATGACGAAAGCGGAAACCCGGTACTCGGTTCAGACGGGAAACCGGTAAAGACGGCAAGAATTCAGTTCAAGGAGGTAATCGGATTCTCTTTTATTTTCAGGTTCTGAAAGCCGGGGTGGATTATCAAACCAGGTCTTTCTGGTAGATACGGAATCGCCTGATAATTCTTCCTCCGAGGCGTTCATATTCTGCACGCATGCGCTGATTGGTCTCCAGCACCAGATGACTGTCGATAGTCTTCATCCCCCTCGAAATTGCTGAATTGAGAATCCTTGCACCCATGAGAACATCAATACCCTGCCCGCGGTACTCCTTCAGGATTCCACCGAGCAGCATTACCAGATTGCCGGTTCTCCTTGCTGACCTTATTATATGGTATATTCCGAACGGGAAGAGCCTTCCCCGGGCTCTTTTTATTCCTTCGGCGATATCGGGCATTCCTATTGCAAATCCCACAAGCTTTTTATCAGCCCGTGCCATTTTGATAAAGGCCGGATCGAGAACAGGCAGATATCTTTTAGCCAGTTCGCTCTTCTCGCGGTCGGTAAGCGGAACAAACCCATATATCTCTGTAAAGGTATCGTTCATCAACTGCAGAACCTCAATAATATAGGGCTTAAGTTCACGGGTTTTACGGAATTCCAGTATCTCAACCTTCCCGTTTGCTTCTATACGCGGAAGAACCTTTTCAAAAACAGGAGGCATTGATGACGGGATATCTACCATATAGTCAACCAGATCGATCTTTTTCTCAAACCCGAGATCCTCAATTATTTCAGGAAGATACCTGTTATTTGTCGGGGTTGTCATAAGTGACGGGTATTCAAATCCTTCAACCTGTAACCCCTGCGGGTCCTTGTCAGAAAAACCCAGCGGACCGACGAGTCTTTTCATCCCTCTGGCTGCTGCCCAATCGGCAACTGCACCTGTCAATGCGCCGATAACCTCGGTGTCGTTTACCGATTCTATGAAGCTGAACCTGCCATCGTCCTCATTACGGTAACTGTTGTAGCGGTGTGAAATGATGCCCATTATCCTTCCTGCCGGTTTCCCGTTCTTTTCTGCAATGTACATTACAGTATCGGCATAGGCGAAAGAGTTGTTTTTTTCCCTGTCGAACAGTTCCCATTCATCAATGTAGATGGGGGGTAACCATCCGGGGTCATTACGATGAATTTGTGAGGGGAGATAAATGAATTTGCGCAGATCGCGGCGGGAGGTAACCTCCCTGATCGTTACGGAGGGCATCATTATTTTTTTTTTGGGGAAGATAACTAAAAAACTCAATCCCGGGTTAGAGGTACAGGTCGGCTATGGCGAATGCTCCAAAAGCAACACCTGCAATCCCGTTTACAGTTGCAAAGGCAATGGTTACCCTGCTGAGGTCGTCATGACTGACAAGTGAGTGCTGGTATACAAGCAGACCTGAAAAGAGTGCTGCCCCTGCCCAGTAGAGCCAGCCAGAATCTGCTGTGAGTCCTGCTGCAATTACCATGAGCAGAGTAACCGAGTGTGAAATTACCGATAGCTTAAGGGCTCTTTTGCGACCAAGTCTGGCCGGGATTGAGAATAGTTCCTGGTCTTTGTCAAATTCATCATCCTGCAGCGCGTATATTATATCAAATCCGGCAACCCATGTGAGTACGATACCTGAGTATATAACAGGAAGGAGGTCGAACCTCCCTGTTACCGCAATATAGGCTCCGACCGGGGCAAGTGCCAGTCCGAGTCCCAGAATGAAGTGACACAGGGCCGTGAATCTCTTTGTATAACTGTAACCCAGAATGACGATCAGGGCAACAGGCGAGAGCACCAGGGTAAGCATATTGATGAATCCGGCTGCTGCAATAAAGAGAGCTGAGCTTAAGACAACAAATGAAAGTGCGGCCCCCGGTGTGATAATGCCAGCCGGAATTTCCCTTTTAAGGGTTCGCGGGTTGATAGCGTCGAACCTGTGATCAATATACCTGTTGAACGCCATGGCAGCACTCCTGGCGAATACCATGCACATGATTACCAGCAGAAGGAGCCTCATGCTGAAGCCATATTGAGGATTCGAGGCTGCCAGGAAGAAGCCGGCAAGAGCAAAGGGCATGGCAAAAACCGTATGGCTGAACTTAATCAGTGAAAGGTAGCCTGATATCTTTCCTGCTGTTGACTTCAGCATTCCTTCAGAGTTTTAATATAGAGGTTGTACTGCTGTTCTGAGAAAGCCAGCAGGTAAACCATTTGCGGGAATTTCTCCCTCCGGAGGATTCTTCTGAGTTCCTTTACGGCAATCAATGATGCCTGGTCGGCAGGGAAGCCGTAGACACCGGTTGAAATAGCAGGAAAGGCCACCGATTTGATTTTCATATCAGCGGCCAGTTTAAGGGAGTTTCTGTAGCATGAAGCCAGCAGTTCATGTTCATCACGGGCGCCTCCCCGCCATACCGGGCCCACTGTGTGAATTACATACCGTGCCTTAAGGTTGTGCCCCCCGGTAACCTTTGCCTCTCCAACGGCACAGCCGTTAAGGTTCCTGCACTCCTCGAGCAGACCCGGGCCGGCAGCCGTGTGTATGGCTCCGTCAACCCCGCCACCGCCAAGCAGTGATGAATTGGCAGCATTGACGATTGCCTCGGCATCAACGAGGGTGATATCACCCTTCAGTACCATGATCCTGTCAGATAGTGTCATTTTCTGATAACTGCGCCAAAGCCGGTTTCAAATGCCTTTGCTATGTTGTTCATAGCCTTGTCAATTGTTTTGTCATTGAGTGTACGCAGGTCGTCGCGCAGTACGAAATTAAGGGCATATGACTTTTTACCTTCCCCCAGTGACTCATGCTCGTACACATCAAAGAGGCCCACTTCGCGGAGAAGGTTCCTTTCAGTATCGACTGCCAGCTTTCTGAGGTCTTCAAATCTTACCGATTTGTCGACAATAAGTGCGAGGTCGCGTCTTACCGAGGGATATTTCGGAAGAGGTTTATGTACTATCACATTGTTTTTGAGCTGAGAAAGCAGAGCTTCCCAGTTGATGTGGCCATGAACAACATCCTGCCTGATATCGAAGTTATTAAGATAAGTCTTTGAGATCATACCTGCTGTGGCAATTTCGATACCTGCGTAGATCCACGTTATTGATCCGGCATAATAACCCTTTTCAGTAAACCCCTTGGAAGTTTTGGCCGGGTCGACGCCCATTCGCCTGATAATCATTTCAATGTATGATTTCATTAGGTATATATCAGCAGGAACCTCCTGATTGTTCCATGATGATGGCAAACGCGAACCGCTGATAAACAGATCGAGTTCAGAGGTTTCAACAAAGTTATCGACAGGCGATGTAAGGCTTTTCTCCTTCCGGCTTCTGTAGCAGGTGCCAAACTCAAAAAGCCGCAGGTTCAGGTTCTGGCGGTTAATGTTCCATGCAATGGCGTTTAATCCGCCAGGCAGCAATGACTGACGCATGGCGTTAAGGTCGTTGCTAAGCGGATTGGCAAGGAGAACCAGGTTTCCGGGGTCGAAATCAGGGTTGTCGGCGAACCACGATGAAGGGACCAGGGAGTTCGACATTATTTCGAAGAAGCCGTTGGCAGCAAGCATGTCGGCAATTGTATTAACGGCCTTCTCCCTGTCGGGTTTGCGTAAATATGAAAGTGTTGAGCTGAGGTGTTCGCCGGTTTCAATATTGTTGAAACCGTAAATCCTGAGAATCTCCTCAATAACATCGGCTTCCCTTGTAACATCGACCCTGTACAGGGGAACCGAAAGAGTAATGCCGCCGGTAGTCTCTTCGGTGATGCTGAAATCGAGTGAAAGGAGAATCTTTTTTATTACGGAGGGTTCTATGGTTTTGCCAATCAGTCTGTTGATATTATAGTAGGTTACCTTTACAAGCCTTTCGGGAGCTGTTACCGGATAGACATCTACAATGTCTGACGATATTCTGCCTCCGGCAATTTCCCTGATCATTACAGCCGCCCTTTTAAGAGCATTAACGGTTATGTCAATGTCGGCGCCACGTTCGAACCTGAATGATGCATCGGTGTGAAGTCCGTGCCTTTTTGATGTACGTCTTACTGAAACCGGGCTGAACCATGCTGATTCAAGGAAGATGTTTCGGGTTCCCTCAGTAACGCCCGAGTTCAGACCGCCGAATACCCCTGCGATACACATGGGTTCGTGGGCATTGCATATCATCAGGTCGTCAGGGCTAAGTTCACGCTGAACACCGTCGAGGGTAACAAATCTGGTTTTTGCCGGCAGGTTCCTAACCACAACCTTATTACCCTTAACCCTGGCTGCATCGAATGCGTGCAGCGGCTGACCCATCTCGAGGAGGACGAAATTGGTGATATCGACAATATTGTTAATTGGCTGGTGACCAACAGCCCGTAGCCGGTTACGGAGCCATTCGGGCGATTCGCCGACTGTTACACCCGAAACAGTAATACCGCTGTAACGCTGGCAGGCATTACGGTTCTCTATCTCTACAGGTATCACCAGTTCATTGCTGTCGACACTGAACGAAGAGATATCGGGGAAATTAGCCCGGGTTTTACGTGAGATACTGAGGAAAGCTGCCACATCGCGGGCGACTCCGAAATGAGACCCGCTGTCGATACGGTTTGGGGTAAGTCCTATTGTAAATATTATATCATGTTGAACCCTGAAATATTCGGCTGCAGGAGTGCCTGGCAATACCGAGGGTTCGAGAACCATAATCCCTTCGTGTGCGGGACCGAGCCCCAGTTCATCTTCGGCACAGATCATCCCTTCAGAGATTTCTCCTCTTATTTTCGATTTCCTGATTTCAAATTCCTGATCACCCTTCCGGATTATTGTGCCGGGCAGAGCAACCGGCACCTTCTGTCCTGCTGCCACGTTGGGAGCACCGCATACAATCTGCAGCAGTTCGGGTCCGCCGGCGTCGACCCTGGTTACGGTCAGTTTATCGGCGTCGGGGTGCTTCCGGCATTCAACCACCTTGCCAATAACCACGCCCTTCAGTCCGCCCGGTACCGATTCCCACTCCTCAACCTCTTCAACTTCAAGGCCGAGGCTGGTTAGTATACCTGAAAGCTCATCGGGCGAGACCGGGAGGTCGATATACTCTTTAAGCCAGTTAAAGGAAATCTTCATAACGAAAAGGGTGTTAATTATTCATAAGGATTTGCAAAAGTAACAAATTATAAAAAATGATTGAGAACCACACCGACAATAAAGTATCGGAAAGGCTAATTCCCTATATTTGTAGGCCAACTCACATAATTATGGATAAGGAAAAAAAGGAGAGGCTCATACTGCTTACAAACGATGATGGTTTGTATGCGGCAGGGCTCAGGAAGCTGCTTGAGGTGATGGAGGAATTCGGACGGGTTGTATTGATATCGACCACCGAAAGCATGTCGGGAATGTCGCAGGCGCTGACGGTTAAGTCGCCCCTAAGGGTGAAAATGCTTGAGCAGAATGAGAGGCACACCATATATGCCTGCAGTGGCACCCCCACCGATGGCGTTAAGCTGGCAATCAATCAGTTGCTTGACCGGAAGCCCGACTGGGTGGTATCGGGCATCAACCATGGTGCCAATGCATCGGTAAGTGTTCTGTATTCAGGAACCATGGCTGCTGCCATTGAAGGGTGTCTGTACGGGATTGACTCGGTGGGTTTTTCGCTGAACAGTTTCTCACCCAGTGCCGATTTTTCGGCGTGCAAGAAGTATATCAGGCTGGTGATGAGTCATGTTGCTGCTAACCCGCTTCCGCGCGGGGTATGCCTCAATGTGAATATTCCCGCGGTTCCCGAAGAGGAGATAAAGGGATTAAGGATATGCCGGCAGGCCAGGGGCAACTGGAGGGAGGAATTTGAGAAGCGGAAAGACCCGATGGGGAAGACATATTACTGGCTTACAGGGGTCTTCAATAATCATGAACCTGAGTCGGGTGACACCGATGAGTGGGCCATTTCGAACGGCTATGTTTCTGTGGTGCCGGTTTCGGTTGACATGACGGCCCACGGCTATATTGATGAACTTAAATCGAAATTCAGAGATGAACAGGTGGCAAAAATATGACCGCATATTTACCGGCATTCTGGCGGGGGTAGTGATTCCGCTGGTGGTGATGACGGGTTTTTACCTTTGGAAATCGGACGGAATGAGTGCAGGTGAGTTTTTTGACAGACTTGTGATTTCAGGGGCGTTGACGAATGCTCTCAGTGTTTCGGTTTTTGCCAATGTTTTTGCTTTCCTTCTGTTCAACAGGCTTGACATTCTCAGGGCTTCCAGGGGGATTCTTGGTACCACAATTGTATGGGCCATTCTTGTTTTTATCATCAAGTTCAGCTGATTTTTTTGCAGAGGGCCACATGGTTCGGGGTGGCCCCGGTTCCGCAATAATATTAAAACATGAGGTATCTGATAATTGCCGGTGAAGCTTCGGGCGACCTGCACGGGTCGAACCTGATAAAGGGACTCAGGAAGGCTGATTCCGGAGCTGAGATATGGTGCAGGGGTGGCGACCTTATGGAAAAAGCGGGTGCCGTCCTTCTGGCCCATTACCGGGCTACCGCGTTCATGGGATTCTGGGAGGTTCTGGTGAATATCCGGGCCATAAGGAGAAGTATGGCTGAATGCCGGAAAATGATTTCCCGGATAAACCCCGACGTGCTGATTCTCATCGACTACCCGGGGTTTAACCTTAAGATGGCGGCATATGCGCATGGCCTGGGTATTCCGGTATTCTACTACATTGCCCCGAAGGTGTGGGCATGGAAGGAGTCGAGAATAGCGCTGCTGAGGAAGTACGTAACGAGGCTATACAGCATTTTGCCGTTTGAGATTGAGTATTTCAGCCGTCATGAATACCCTGTGCACTATTTCGGCAACCCTCTGGTTGATGAGATTGAAAGGCACAGGGAGCTGTTGTGCAACAAAGGGTCGGTTACCGGGTTACTCGGGCTGGCCGGCAAACCTGTTATAGCCCTGCTGCCCGGAAGCCGGGTGCAGGAGGTAAAGAGGATACTTCCCGGGATGGTGGCAATTACAGGTTACTATCCCGATTATCAGTTTGTAGTGGCTGCAACTCCCGGTATACCCGAAGATCTCTACCAAAGAATCATTGGTACCAGAGAGGTGAAGCTGATCTATAACAAGACCTACGAGATACTAGCAGTTTCAGAGGCAGCACTTGTTAAGTCAGGCACATCGACCCTTGAAGCAGCTCTGATCGGGGCTCCTCAGGTTGTATGCTACAGGGCGGGCCATATATCATATTACCTTGCACGGCTACTTGTTAAGGTAAGGTTTATTTCACTGGTTAATCTTTTGATGGACAAGGAGGTGGTGAAGGAACTCATACAGGGCGACCTGAATGAAAGAATGATAGTGAAGGAACTTAATTCACTCATAAGGGGAGGGTGGAAAAGGGATATCATACGCAGGCATTACGGCGAAATAAGGCAGATGATGGGCGGTCCCGGGGCTTCTGAAAGGGTGGCGAATGATATGGCAGCCTCATTAAAATCAATTATGAATGAAAAGAATTGAACTGCAAATACTCCTTTTCTCTGCATTAATCGTAACGCTGCCGGCGCACCTGGAAGGAAGCACTGTAAGAATACGACTTCATGCTGCCCTGAAACCTGAGACTGTTGTTTTTGCGGTACGAACCGGTGAGTATATGATGGAAATTCCCGGAATGGAGGATGTCAGAATCGCACCGACAAAACCTGTTATACTATTTGCGTCGGAAGGAAGGGTGGCCGTCAAGTGGGGAACCGGGCGGGGGGTCATAGCCGATTCGGTGAGGTTCGCACCCGCGGGTTCCGCTGAAACATCGCACTCTTTTTCGGTTTCAGTACCGGGAGTGGCAGGAGAGAGGCAGTATAAGGGTTCGATGGTGTGCAGGAATGACAACGGCATTTTTTTGCTGTTGAATGAAACTGATATTGAATCTTACCTCCCCGGGGTGGTGCTTGCCGAGGGTGGCCCTGGACGGCACCGGGAATTCTACAAGGCGCAGGCGGTGCTGGCACGTACCTTCGCCTGGCAAAATCTCTCCAAACATGCAGCTGACGGTTACAATATATGTGACGATGTACATTGCCAGGCATATCACGGGATTATTCGCGACGAAGATGTCACGGGTGCTGTTAAGGAGACATCGGGCATTGTGATGGTTACGTCCGACTCGGTTCCTGCACTTCCGGCATTTCATTCAAACTGCGGTGGTGAAACTGCTTCGGCATCAGATGCATGGGTCACCAGCCTGCCGCATCTGCAGAGTGTAGCCGATCCTTTCTGCCTCTCTTCCCGGAACGCCACCTGGCGGGCCTCATTAACCACCGGCGCCTGGATAAACTTCCTCAGGAAGAACGATTTCACAGGCGATCCGGCCTCGCCGGGGGCCATCTCTTTCAATCAGGATGTCAGAAAACCATTCTTCGTGCCCGGCAATGGTATTCAGATTCCCGTGAGGTCGGTCAGAACAGAATTCGGTCTGAGGTCATCATTTTTCAGTCTCATTGCTTCGGGCGACTCAGTAATAATTGATGGCCGGGGATACGGGCACGGTGTGGGAATGTGCCAGGAGGGAGCAATGGAGATGGCACGGCAGGGTTATTCGTTTGAACGGATACTTTCGTTCTATTTCAGGGGTATCAGCCTTATCGACATTGCCGATGCCAGGCAGCCGCCGGTTATCAGGTGAATTGTTGCCCTTAATTGAATATATTTGCGACACTATAGATTTATATGTTTGCGATATACAAAAAGGAACTTGGTGGCTTTTTCGGCAGCCTGACCGGATACATAGTCATATCGGTTTTCCTGGTTGTAAATGCCCTGTTCATGTGGGTCTTTCCGGGCGAGCTTAACATACCCGAAAGCGGTTATGCAAGCCTCGAAACGGTCTTCCTCATATCTCCATGGGTGTTCCTGTTCCTGGTTCCGGCAGTAACAATGAGAATGATATCGGAAGAGAAACGCCTTGGTACCATCGAACTGCTTTACTCGAGGCCCATTACCGAATTGCGCATTGTTGCCGGAAAGTACCTCGCATCGGTTACCCTGGTCCTTCTGGCTTTACTGCCGCTGGCCGTTTCCTACCTCACTGTGTGGTACTCAGGCGACCCGAAGGGGAATCTTGATGTTGGCGGAACCTGGGGTTCGATGACCGGATTGTTTTTCCTCGCCGCCGTATATGCCGCCATCGGTCTTTTTGCTTCATCCGTCACCGAAAACCAGGTTGTTTCATTCATCACAGCTGTAATAATCTGCTTCATTATGTTTACAGGGTTTGACTATTTGGCTTACCTGCCCGGCCTAAAAAAAGCAGACGAGTTCATTACCGGTCTGGGCATTAATGAACATTACCGTTCGCTCAGCAGGGGAGTTATTGATATTGGCGATATAGCATACTTTGTTGTGGTGGTGGTAATCTTCAATGAGGCTACCAGGCTTGTTCTTAACTCACGTAAATGGAGGAAGAGTTAGTATGGAGAAAAAGGCATTGCTGAGATTCTTTGTTATAGTCTCTATTTCGGTGGCTGCCGGATTCCTGGTTTCGCGATTCAATATCAGGCTCGATCTTACCGGTGACCGCAGATACACCCTTTCACAACAAACCAAAAGTATCCTTTCAGACCTTGAGAATGAGGTTTATATCCAGGTGTATCTCGATGGCGAGATGCCTGTGGCCTTTAAGAAGATGCGACGTGCAGTCAGGGACATGCTGTATGAGTTCAGGGTTATTTCCGGCAGAAAGGTTGGCTACGATTTTATCAATCCCTCAGAAGAGGGCAATCAGCGCCAGAGGAACTCTGTGCAGATGGAACTGATAAACAAGGGACTTACCCCGGTAAACGTTCAGGCAGGTGATGAGGAGGGAGGCACAACTACCAGAATGATATTCCCGGGAATGATAGTCAATTATAACGGGATTGAGGTTCCTGTGAACTTCCTTAAAAACAATCCTTCCCTGCCTGCTGAACAAAACCTGCTTCATTCAATGGAAGGTCTTGAATATGAGATGATTCAGACCATTGCGACACTTGCTGCCGATACTATTTACAGGGTGGCCTTTATTGAAGGACATGGTGAATACAGTGAGATTGAGGTTGCCGATATCACCATCGATATGGCCCGCTTTTTCACTGTTGACAGGGGAGTAATAGGAGGAAGACCCGGAATACTTGACAACTTCGCCGCAATAATTGTTGCAGGCCCTGACAGACCATTTTCCGAAGCCGACAAGTTCGTAATCGACCAGTACATTATGAAAGGCGGCAGGGTACTCTGGCTTGCCGAAGAGGTTTATGTCGACTCTGACAGTCTTGCGTATGGCGAGACGGTTGCCTTCTATAATCCACTCGGGTTGGGTGATATGCTGTTCAGGTACGGTGCCCGCATTAACCCTGCAATAGTTCAGGATATTGAGTGTTTAAGAATACCTCTGAAGATTCTCGGTCCAAATAACCAGTCGCAGATTACCCCTGTTCCATGGCCATACTATCCGCTGCTTGTTCCCTCACCTGGTCACCCGGTTACACGGAACATCAACAGGGTTAAGGGTGAATTTGTGAACAGTATCGATACGGTAGGTCTTGATACCGCAGTAAAGAAGAGTATAATACTCACTTCCTCAGCCTATTCACGAACCATAAACCCGCCTGTACTGATCTCGCTTAACGAAACGAACAGTCCGCCCGGAGTAAGTGAATTCACCAGGAAGAATATCCCTGTTGCGGTAATACTTGAGGGGACCTTCACGTCAGTGTTCCGCAATAGACTGATACCGGGAATAACCGACGCGGTTCAGGTTATGGAAACGAGTGTCCCCACAAGGCAGATTGTTGTGGCCGATGGTAACATAATCAGGAATGAGGTATCAGTCTCGGGCGGATCGGCCGTGCCGTTGCCGTTGGGGCAGGACAGATACACCATGCAGACTTTCGGTAACAAGGATTTTATAATTAACTCACTGAACTGGCTGGTAGATGATAACGGACTTATGGAGCTTAGGTCGCGCGAAATGAGGCTAAGACTGCTGGATAAGGCATTTGTCAGGAAAAACCTGGGGGTAATCAGAATCTTAAATATTATTGTGCCTGTTCTTCTGCTTGCCGTTGCAGGATTACTTTACTCATGGCTAAGGAAGAAGAGGATGGCTTTTTAGTTGCAGATTATGAATGGCAGGTCGGTATTAATAGTTACTGTTGTTTTATTAACACTTGCCGGCGGAATAATGCTGGTCAACAGAAAAGGTTCCTTCAGCAAAAGGAATACCAGGTTTGCGGTTCCATTCGGCACGGAGATATCACGGGTCTTATTAAAACAGGCCGGTGAGGAGATATTACTGATCAAAACCGATACAGGCTGGATTGTGAACGGTACCGACGGGGCCAGAAACAGTGCCGTGGACTTTCTTCTGCAAACGCTTGCCCATATTGCAATAAAGTCGCCTGTTTCCGACGAAATCGTTAAGCGGGAAATTACAGAAGCCGGTCTGATACCTGTGAGAATTGTGGCCTTCTCAGGCAAGAGGCGGGTTGCATCATTCATAGTGTACCGGACAGCGGGCAATCCATACGGTAATATTGCCCGAAAGAGCGACAGAAGCAAACCGTTTATACTATACCTGCCCGGTTACGAGGCCTCAATCGGGAATAGTTTCACAATGGTGGAAGATTTCTGGAAGCCATTCAATATTTTCAATGAGAATCCTTCCTCAGTTTTATCAGCCGGAGTTGAGTATCCGTTCAAGCCAGGTGACTCATTCAGGGTAATGAATCCTCAGAGCAGCAATCCCGGAAACCAGCCTGCCGACACAACCGGTATAAATCCTGCGGCGGTGAAAAGATATCTCTCATACTTTACCTGGGTACCATTTGAATCGTGGGATACATCCATACCCCGGAGTGTGGCAGACTCTGTAATCTCTTCCCGTCCCTTTGCAATAATCACCCTCGAACTGGCTGATGGTAAATCAAAGACTCTCAGACTATGGAATAAAACAATAATCAGCGATAGTGTGACAGTTCAGGATACAGATCGTGCATGGGGAAATCTGAACGATGCAGGCAACCTGTTTGTGGTAAGATATTATGATATTGACCCCATACTGAGAAAGATGAGTTATTTTTTTCAGCAGGAATAAATAATTTGTCTGTAATAGTTTTTTTTGTAATATTGATATTTCCGGGGTTAATTTTTACTTGGTTGATATATAAGTGGTTAACCTTACAATGAGTTAGATAGACAGATAGTTTTAATGTTAAACCGCGAGACAAGATGAAATTTGTTGTATCGAGTACTGAACTTCTGGGTCACCTTCAGGCAATAAGCAGGGTGATCAGTTCGAAGAACACTTTGCCAATTCTCGACAATTTTTTATTTGACCTTAAAAGCAAGGAACTGGAGATTACTGCCTCCGACCTTGAAACGACACTGATAACGAGGTTGAAGCTTGAGAATACTGACGGGGAGGGATCGGTGGCAATTCCTGCGAGAATATTGCTGGATACGCTGAAGGAGTTTCCCGAGCAACCGCTCACCTTCGACATCAACACCGCGAACCTCGCTGTTGTTATAAACAGTGAGAACGGGCGTTTCAATGTCGTTGGCCAGCATGGTGTTGATTTCCCGGTTCTTCCGGTAATCAGGAAAGACAAGATCAATAGTTTCTCTCTCGGCGCCGATTTACTCCTTTCGGGTATCAACCGTACGCTCTTTGCCACTGCCGATGATGAACTCAGGCCGGTAATGGGAGGCATATTCATTGAGGCCTCTACTGACAGTCTGACTTTTGTTGCATCCGATGCCCATAAACTTGTCAGGTACAGGCGTACTGACGCAAAGGCCGACAGTGCCTCATCATTTATACTTCCCAAGAAGCCGGCTTCGCTGCTCAAGAATATCCTGGGCCGTGAGGAGGGTGTGGTAAAGGTTGAGTTTGACGAGAAGAATGCATTCTTCACACTTGCCGATTACAGGGTGGTATGCAGGCTTGTTGAAGGCAACTACCCTAACTACAACTCGGTAATACCAAAGAATAATCCCCGTAAGGTGAGTATCGACAGGGTTGAGTTCTATAACTCCCTTAAGAGGGTATCGGTTTTCTCAAATCAGGCAAGCAACCTGGTTAAGATGCAGTTTGCCGGAAACCAGGCAATGATATCGGCACAGGATATTGACTTCTCGATATCGGCTTATGAAAGGGTTAAATGCCGTTATGAGGGTGAAGAGATGGAGATCGGTTTCAAATCGGTCTTCCTCCTTGAGATTCTTGGCAACCTCTCTTCACAGGAGGTGCATATTGAACTTGCCGATCCAACACGTGCCGGTCTGTTCCTTCCGGGCGAAACCGGCAATGATTCAGAGGATCTTCTGATGCTGCTCATGCCGATGATGATTAACGCGTAGGGGAGGTATACGGAGACAGGTATCGGGTATCGGGTATCGGGTATCAGGTATCAGGTATCCGCATACCTTACACCTAACACCGCTTACCGCAATGAAGATCATTTGTATCGGGCTTAATTACCGGAAGCATGCTGAGGAGATGGGCAAGCCTTTCCCTGACGAACCGATGTTTTTCCTGAAGGCCGACTCTTCCATAATTAAAAACAACAAGCCCTTCTTCCTGCCCGATTTCTCTGACGAGATCCATTATGAGGCGGAGATAGTGTTGCGTATCTGCAAGCTGGGCAAGTCGGTTTCCGCGAAATTTGCGCACAGGTATTACGATGCCGTAACCCTTGGCATTGACATTACTGCCCGCGATCTGCAGCGGCGGCAGTCGGAGAGGGGACACCCATGGGAAATATGCAAGTCATTTGACGGATCGGCACCTCTGGGCAGGTTTCTTCCGGTGTCAGAACTGGGCAACATACATGATCTCCCTTTCAGGCTCGAGAAGAACGGTGAGGTAGTACAGCAGAGCACCACCGCCGATCTTATCTTTGGTATTGATGCGATAATCGCCTGGGTCTCACGATTCTTCACCCTTAAAACCGGCGATCTTATATTCACCGGCACCCCATCGGGCGTAGGACCCCTCCGGAAGGACGATCACCTGAAGGGTTTTATCGGCGATCAGCCGGTAATCGATTTTTATATCAGGTAATTGCGCTTCGCTCTGTTATCGAATCTCTCTTTCATTACCTATAGCTGATTCTGACAATTAATAGAAACAATTGCAGGTCAGGGATTGGTAAGCAGCCACTTACTAACCGTTACGACATTGATTATCAAGTCCTTTGAGGTTTTCTTCTTGCTGTTCATTCACAATGAACATAATCCTATAATAATGTTCATTTGAAATGAATGAAAATCATAACACAAAGGTGCGATCTGCCACTTGAACACTATTGGAATTTGGAAGAAACGTCCTCAACGGTGTCAAGAAGCAGTTGCATATCCTCCTCAGTGGTGAGGGGATTGATGATTGTTACCCTGAGCCACAGTTTGCCATCAAGTTCGGTCTGGACAATATAGAATGAACCATCCTTCATTATCCTGTCGCGGATTGATGCATTAAGCCGGTTCAGTACTTCATTGTCGATTTCGCCGGGATTATACCTGAAGCATACTATGTTTGCACCCGGTTCAGTGGCGGCTTCGAAGCCGGGTCGGCCGGTTATCATTCTGTAAAAACTCCGCGTAAGGTCATACCGGCTGTCAATGTAATTGGCGAAGAATGCCCTGTCATAATATTTGAAAGCGGTATAGGCAACGAAACCGAGTGAGCTTTTGGTACATTCGAGAGTTCTGAGTGCGCTGTTGTACCACTCCTTCTCAGCCTGACCCTTAAACAGATATGAGGCCTTCTGGGCAAAAGTCTCGTATGATCTGGAACCATCCCTGAACATTACCAGTGTGTTCAGTCCGGGTACCAGCATCATCTTGTGGAAATCGATCACAACCGAGTCGGCCAGCTCAATCCCCTTCAGCAAATGCCGGTACTTTTCTGAAAACAGGGCACCGGCACCATGGGCGGCATCGACATGCAGCCAGAGGTTGTGACTGCTGCAGAAGCCTGCAATCTCCTCAAGGTTATCGTATGAACCTGTAGCTGTTGAGCATGCATTGGCAACTACAGCCGCAGGGAGAATTCCCCGTTTAAGGGCTTTTTCATAATACTTTTCCAGCAGGTCGGAACGCATACTGAAGTGGTCATCGAACGGCATTCTTATGAGTGCATCATTGCCCAACCCCATAATTTTCACGTTTCTGGCAATACTGTAGTGCGACTGGTCGGTAACCATGAAGCCTGTGCGTAATCCTTTTACAACACCCTCTTCCCAAACGTTATGGGTTGATTTTACCTGTCGTACTGCCAGCATGGCTGTAAGATTTCCTGCACTGCCCCCATGGGTGAATATGCCGTCGGCATTGTCGTCATAGCCTATCAGACCCGAGAAGTAACGTATAATATTCTTTTCCATGGCCATGGCCACCGGGCCCATCTCGTATACTGCAGCTCCGTTATTCATCAATGTGGTAACCAGTTGGGCCAGTGCCACCAGTGGAAGGGGAGAGGTAACCTGATGGCCGATATACCGGGGGTGGTGAAGATGGTTGAATCGTTCGATGGCTTTGGATATGAACATTGAAAATGGCTCTTCCGATCCGTCATCAAAGCACTTCGAGTATATCTCCGTAAGTTCTTCGGGAGCGGACCATGGAAGTACAGGCATTTCATGTCTGTTAATAGCCTTTTCAAGGTAATCGGCAAGCATGTCAATGAGTTTATGCCCCTCAAGTCTGAAAGTCTCGGGGCTGAACGGTGCCAGGTTTTGTGTTGCGTTGTTCATAGGAGTTTTTAATAACGAATCGGGGAGACAATATGCTAAAACGAAAAATGGAGCAGGCGCGACTCAGTACTTTGGCTGATCAGCCGCCTGCTCCGGTTTTCATAGCAGGTTAGGTTTGCTTTGGTTCCGCCAATTTACATAAATTTTGGTATCAAAGTGAGTCTTCTTGCCGAAGATGCATCTAAAACATATTCCGGTGACTGAGTTCATTCAATAATGCATGGAAAAAAGGCGTTGTAGCGGTTTTACCATCCCTGATCCCACTGCCAGCTATGCCCGCGATTGTAGTTCCAGGTTTGCAGGTGTTCTTCCGGATGATTAACGAAATCTCCTCAAGGCTGTTGCCGTGACAAACCCCTCCGGGCTGCAGTGCTTCGGTAAGAATACTGAATCTCTCGCTGGTAAGTGTTATAAACCCGTGAAGGAACCCGAACATCTTCACCATGTGACTGTACCTGCCTTTTGCATTTGAAATAATTGCCCTTCCCATTTCAGGGAACGGAACACCACGTGCTGAGTATATTTCGATATACCTGTACAGTCCTGTATAACCAAATGCATCGGTGTCGTCAGCCACCGACAGTATTGTGAAGAGAGAATTCACAGGGTATTCCTGGGAATACTCCTTTCTGTCGTGGTTTTCAACAGCAAAGAGTATGTCTTCCTGCAGGTGCAGGGGCACTTCAGCCAGGGTCATGAATTGCTTGCACAGTTTGCTGCTCTCTCTGCCGTGGTTCTCGCCAATATTGACAGACATTCCTATGTCGTGTGTCATGCAGGCTACATGCAGTTGGAGCATGAATTCCGCAGTAAAGGAGTACCCCGTTTTTGTCAGTTCGCCGGCTATTGATTTTGCGTTATGCCATACCCTTTGATGGTGTTCAAAATCGTGTGATGGCAGACAGGCATGCCGAAACTGCCGGATAAAGAATTCTTCCAGCTGTTTGCCATAAATGGGTTCGGTAAATCCTGATGAATGATTGGTCAAGGCTATTCGATCATGCTCTCGGCAAGATCCAGAATTGTTGTATCGTCCAATGTAACGAAGCCCCCTCCGGGGCCTTTTTCGATGTGTATTCCGACAGCCTGACCCCTGTCGAAATTCCATCCTCCAAAATAATTTCTTACAGTCTCTTCGTTTATGTTCAGCCGGTCAGCGATTTTCCTAACGCTGCCGGCCGGCAAGCTGTCTTTGATCTTGCGCAACTCGCTGAAGGTCATTGTTCTGGCCATATGATTGTGTGTTTCGTTCATAGAATAGTGGTGTATACTTCAAAGGTAACGATAAATAATGTCAAAAACAAAACATGGGGTTCAGGGTTACCTTCGGCTGCGCCTCCGGTGAGCTCGCCCGGTAAACCGGGCTCGGTTCAGGGTTTAACTATTGATCAATCCTGTATCCCTGATAATATAGACATCGTAGTCTCCCAGGTATCTGAATCCGGCATTTTTGTAGAGGTTTATCGCTTTTTGATTTGTCTGGTGTACCTCCAGCTTAACCTGGTAACCCTTCTCCTTAACGAATGCCAGAGATGCCTTCAGAAGTGGTTTCGACAGTCCCGTTCCCTGGTGCGAAGGGTGGATGGCGAAGTGGTGCAGATGCATCCTTCGTCCATCGAAAGTTATCCATGATGAACCTATAATATGCTGGTTATCAGCGGTCATGACCAGCAACATTCCCCCCATCGAAACCGATCTCAGAATAGTATTGTTATCATCGCCCCTGTCGGGTCTTCCCATATCGGTAATCACCCACAGGTTCATCAGTTCAGGGTAGTCAGTTTCAAGGTAATCCCTGATGGTAAGACCTGTCTCACTCATAACGTTCCACGTAGAGTTGGCCGGTTTCTTGCCTGGTAACCCTTACATTTTCACCTTTCGAAATAAATCCTATCTCCGATATTGCATCATAGATATGGGACTCAATCTCGATTTTCCCTGAGGGTCTGAGGTATGTATGAGCGGTGCCGGTTTTCCCTACCATCGAACTCTGCATTGTTGTATCAAAGCTGACGTAACCCTCTTTGGTTTCCTGAACTGTTTCAAGTGCCAGGCTTCCGAAAAGCCGGTTTGGACTAAAGAGTTTTCTGCTAAGCCAGAGTGACAGAATAAATGCCATTACCATCGATCCTATTACGATACTGAAAGCGAGCAAAGCCTCCCTTACTCCGTTTTCCGAGGGACCCCAGTTAAAGACGATCTTGTCGACCATTCCGAATGTGAGGCCGGTAAGGATACCGATTATTCCAAGGACTCCTGTAACCCCGAAGCCGGGTATTGCAAATATTTCAACAGCCACCAGGATAATACCGGCAATAAATACAATAATATGCCAGTTTGATGCCAGGCCCTCGAGATACATTGGAGCGAAGTATAAAACGGCTGCAGTGATTGCTGCAATAAGCGGGAATCCGACGCCCGGTGTCTGCAGTTCGAAATAGATTCCGCCAATGATCACCAGTATCAGTAATCCCGATACAGCCGGGTTAACAAGGAGCTGAATAACCCTTTCAAGGGCTGTTGGTTTGAATTCGGCAATTCTATATTCGGTAATACCTGCTCTTTCAAGCACTTCGGCCACCGAAGTGGCTTCCCCTTCGCAATAACCAAGTCTGATTGCTTCGAGTGTTGTAAGAGTAAGCACCTGGCCGGTGTCAATCACTCCCTCCACCATTACTTTCGGGTCGACCATTGCCTGGGCAATATCGGGGTCGCGGTGCCATACCCAGGTGGTATCGCCATCTTTAACGACCGGTTTTTTTCCATGGGCTTCGGCGGTGGAACGCATCATACCGCGCATGAATGACTGGTATTTATCGGGGACCTGCTGGCCCGTCTGGTCAACTACTGTGGCGGCTCCGATTGAAGCACCGGGACGCATATAGATGCTGTCGGCAGCTATTGATATCAGAGCACCCGCCGATATTGCCTGATTGTCAATAAAAACGAGAACCGGAATACCGGCATTCAGTATTTTCGTGCGAATAGAATCGGCATAATCAACCTGTCCGCCGTAGGTATTCATATGAATCAGTATGTATTCTGCTCCGAGAGCTTCAGCCTCCTCAAAGCTTTTCTGTGTGGTTCTCCATACAGGGGCCGCTATCATTTTCCTGATATCAAATTTGTAAACGACGGTCTTCTGCTCCTGTCCGGCAGCCGTGCGGGGCAGTATCAGACCAGCCAGCACGAACGCAATCATGATTGCTGTTCTCATATAAGTTCAGTGTTTTAGTGTATTTAGGAATCCGAGAAAGAGTTCCATTGCCCTTTTCTTCGGTTCATCAAATTCATAATCAATATTTGTGGAAAGATAACCAACAATTTCTTCATCGGGCAGCGATCCGCCTTTATTCATCTCCCTGACGGCCTGCCTGATGTTTTTCAGCCCTTTTTCCAGTGAGCGATTGAAATCACCGATAAATTCCCGGCCCGGATGGATTGTGGCTACCCAGGCAGCAAATACAAATGGTAATCCGGTAAAGAGGTTCCATTCATGTCCCAGATCGTAACCATACCTGAATCTGTTTTCCATTCCGAAACACTGGTCGCCTATCATTACAACTGCCTCGCCGGGCCCGATTGAATCGTAAATAAAGGTTTCATCAGGCTGGTGCCATTTAAATTCTCTTTTCCAATGGTATTTTGCCAGAACCATGGCCAGGCTGACTGATGTGACCGACCTGTGGTCGAGCCAGACCATGCCGACATCCTCAATTTTACTGTTGCTCAGGAACATTACTGTTCTGACGGAACCCCTGGTTCCGATACAATAATCACCTGTGATATGGTATTTTTCAAGCTGAGGTATGGCGGCAACAGGCAGCAATCCGATATCGGCTTTGCCACCGGCAATTTTCGCGGCTATACCTGTGGGGTGATCGAAATCGATATCGACAAGCGGGGCCACAGGTCCGTTAAGGAGGCCCCAGTTAAGGGGTATGCTGTTGGCGTATTTGACTGTCGATACTCTAATTTTCTTCATTACTTTGTTGCTGGCTGAATAGACGGATTAGTGACTGCTAAATTAAGGGTTTTAATTTTTTTACACCGGGCTAAAAGACTATTTTTGCGATTGTAATGATATAACAAACGTAAACATAAACTGTTTGAAATGGACCTCAGCCCATTGACAGCAATATCGCCGGTTGACGGCAGGTACAGGAGCAAGACTGCCGATCTAGCCAGGTATTTTTCAGAGTATGCCCTGATGAAGTACAGGGTGATGATTGAAATTGAATATTTTATATGTCTCTGCGAATCGGGAATTGGTGGTGTAGACGACTTTGACAAGAGGAATTTCCCTGTACTGAGGGACTTCGCTATAAACTTTTCGGAGAGTGATGCGGAGGAGATTAAAGAGATTGAGAAGACCACCAACCATGATGTCAAGGCGGTTGAATACCTTCTGAAGAAGAGGTTTAATGATGGCGGCTATGGGAAGTGGACTGAGTTCATTCACTTCGGGCTTACATCGCAGGATATTAACAACACGGCTGTACCTCTTTTGCTGAGGGACTTTATGGATACAATCTATAAGCCACAGTTGTTTGAGCTAAGGGAGAAGATTGCCGGTCTGGCCGATGAGTGGAAGGATATACCGATGCTTGCCCGGACCCATGGTCAGCCCGCCTCGCCCACGAGGCTTGGCAAGGAGTTTGAGGTTTTCGTGGCACGACTCGACGAGCAGACAAAGTATTTCAACACCATACCGTTCTCGGCCAAGTTCGGGGGTGCTACCGGCAACCTCAACGCTCATGTGGTTGCCTACCCCGACGTCGACTGGAGTGAATTCGCCGACTATTTTGTGAATGATATACTTGGACTGACAAGGTCGAAACCTACCACACAGATTGAGCACTATGACAACCTTGCAGCGCTGTTTGACAATATCAGGAGAATCAATACCATACTGCTCGATATGTCGCGTGATATATGGTCCTATATTTCGATGGACTATTTCACCCAGAGAATCAAGGCCGGTGAGATAGGTTCTTCGGCCATGCCTCATAAGGTTAATCCGATTGATTTTGAGAATGCGGAGGGAAATATCGGGTATGCGAATGCCATATTTGCTTTCCTTGCAGAGAAGCTTCCTGTATCGAGATTGCAGAGAGACCTTACCGATTCAACGGTAATTCGAAACATCGGTGTCCCGCTTGCTCATACAACGATTGCTTTCGGTTCCCTCATGAAAGGCCTTGATAAGCTCGTTGTGAATGAAGAGAAGATAAACCGCGACCTTACAAACAACTGGGCAGTGGTAGCCGAAGCCCTCCAGACAATACTCAGAAGGGAGGGGTACGTTAATCCGTATGAGGCCCTGATGAAACTGACCAGAACCGGCGATGCCATAAGCAGGGAGACTATTGCCAGGTTCATTGACGGTCTGGATGTGGAAGAGAACATAAGGGCGGAACTAAGGGCCGTTACACCCTTCAACTATACCGGAATCTGACCTGCCCTATGCCGAAGTCGAGTATACGTGTTCTTCACGGGTTTCTGAAACCCTACAGGTGGGCAGTGGTGAAGAACTTCTCCTTCAACATTCTGAGCGCCCTTTTTGCACTCTTCACGCTTACATTGGTGGTACCCTTCCTTCAGGTGCTGTTCGATAGTATTGAGGAGGTGTCGCATCCTGGTAATTTTGAGTTCACTACGGCATATTTTAAGGGTTTGCTCGACTATTACTTCTTCCATTTCATTGAGAGATACGGACCGGCTAAGTCGTTGCTGCTGGTTGGCGGACTGGTTGTTGTAGCCAGCCTGTTCAAAAACGGATTTATCTTTCTTGCAAACAACAGTATGGCCTTTATAAGGGCTGCAACGGTAAGGGATATCAGAAGCAGGATATATAAAAAGGTGCTAAGACTTCCGCTAAGTTATTTTTCGGAGGCGCGTAAGGGCGATGTTCTGACCAGGATGTCAAATGACGTCCAGGAGATTGAGACTTCGGTAATGGCTTCGCTCAACATGTTCCTGCGCGACCCGTTCTATATAGTTATCTTCCTTGTTTATCTCTTTGCGATAAGCTATCAGCTTACTCTTTTTGCCCTGGCCATGCTGCCGTTCAGCGGCTGGTTCATCGGGAAGATTAGCAGGTCACTCAGGACTGCCAGCTTTGCAGGACAGCAATATCTGGGGAGCCTGCTCTCGGTAGTTGAGGAGACACTTTCAGGCCTCAGGATCATTAAGGGGTTTAATGCTGAGGAGAAAATGACCCGGCAGTTTAACGGTTCGAACGAAAAGTATTCACGCATATTCAGAAGGGTAACCAGGAAGAACTATCTTGCCTCACCCCTGAGCGAATTCCTTGGTACACTCGTTGTTATGATCCTTATGTATGTTGGAGGATCGCTTGCACTGAACGAGACAGGATCGATGACGCCCGACAGACTGATAGCTTTCATTATCGTTTTTTCACAGATTATCCCTCATGCAAAGGCTATTACCACGGCATGGTTCAACGTTCAGAAGGGCATGGCTTCGGTTCAGAGGATAAATGGGATTCTCGATGCCGATGATAAGATTCCCGAAAAGGCTGATGCCTTGCCGGTGAGGGGTTTCGGTAAATCGATTGAATTCAGGGATGTGACCTTTGCCTACAGCGGCGATCCTGTGCTTACTGATATCAATTTGAAGGTACTTAAGGGTCAGACGGTTGCTGTTGTTGGTCGCTCAGGTGGGGGTAAGTCGACACTGGTTGACCTGATACCAAGGTTTATGGACGTTGACGCAGGCGCGATACTTGTTGACGGTGTTGATATTCGCGACCTTAAGCTGCGCGACCTGAGAAGTATTATGGGCATTGTAAGCCAGACTCCGATTCTTTTCAATACAACTTTCGCCGAGAATATTGCTTTCGGGGTTGAGAATGCAACCTCCGGGATGGTCGAAAATGCAGCCCGGATCGCCAATGCCCATGGTTTCATAATGGAGAATCCCGGAGGATACGATTATGTTGTGGGAGAGGGAGGAAATAAGCTCAGCGGTGGTCAGAGGCAACGCATCAGCATTGCCCGGGCAATTCTTGCCAATCCCCCGGTGCTCATTCTCGATGAGGCCACATCATCGCTCGATACCGAGTCGGAGAGACTGGTTCAGGACGCAATAGTCAGGCTGATGGAGAACCGTACCTCAATTGTGATTGCCCACCGCCTGTCAACAATCCAACATGCCGATGTGATTGTGGTTCTCGAGGAGGGCCGTATTGTGGAAACAGGAACTCACAAGGAACTCCTTGAAGTCGAAGACGGACTTTACCGGAAGCTGCATGCAATGCAGATGTTTTGAAGGTATCGGGTATCGGGTTTAAGGTTCACCTCGGCTTCGGCTGCTCCCTATGGTCGCGAACTCGCCTTAGTCTCGGTTCGGGTTCCGGATTTATTTCTGACTTCAATTGTTGATTTCGAAAGAACACTACTTTTGTTTCGTAATTTTACGAAATACAAAATGCTATGCCGGCTAAGATAAACCG